>MDTF01004534.1_pt1 | contig 25189 bp, 22 predicted proteins | sample 811191 | NCBI WGS metagenome assembly MDTF01 (sample SAMN05326649, study PRJNA326480) | marine metagenome | isolation source: seawater | place: Southern Ocean | collected 2011
TGTGGAAGCGCAGTAATGTGTGAAGCTGACCAGTACTAATAGCTCAATTGGCTTGATTTATGCACTGAAAAAAATTTTTATGATATTAAGATATTTTATAAAAAGATTGAAACCGTACAATGTTTCAAAGTCTTATGTAGACACTATTAATCATTACTCTACAAAACAATTCATACTTTACTCAAAAAAATCTAGAACCAAAAAAAATAAAGAAGATTTGATAAATTATATAAAAAATTTATCAGAGAATGACTTTTTATATGGCATTTTTTTAAATAGTAAAATTCATACCGCTAATTTTAAGATAACCATTAAAAATAATAAAGCTTATATTGGCTTTTTAGTATTTTTAAACTTTAGAGGTAAGGGAATAATTAAAAAAATTTTTACTAGAATTTTAAAACTTAAAGTAATTAAAGAAAATAAAATTAAATATATTTACTTAGGTGTTGATAAAAAGAATGTACATGCAATTAGTCTTTATAAAAAAATTGGTTTTAAGTATAAAAATAATAGTAATAAATTAATGTACTATAAGATTTAAATGAAAAACAAATGTGTAATATGTGGTTTTAAAAAATTTTTAATTGTATGGAATGAAAAAATTAGAAAATCATCAAAAAGTTTTACTAAATCTAGTGAAGAAATTTTAAAATGCAAAAAGTGTGAATTAATATTCTTAAAAGATAAAAAAACACATCTGGAGAATTCATCTTATGCTAGAAAAATTTACAACAAAGATAATTCGATTAAAGAGTTTATTAAATTTCACAAACCAAGAGAATTAAAAAAGATAAATTCTTTATCTAACTTTATCAACATCAAGGATAAAAATATTTTAGAGTTAAATTGTGGTGCGGGAGTTATTCTTTCTCATTTTCAAAATATAAGCAAATCTACAACAGGCGTTGATGATGCTATTTATAAAGACTATTTAAATTCAAAAGGTCATAATCATTTTCAAGATATTAATCAAATTTTAAAAAAAAATTTTACTTATGACTGCATATTTAGCATGTCTGAGTTAGAACATAAATTTAATCCAAAAAATTATTTGTTAAAGGTGAATAGATTAATGAAAAAAAGTTCAAAACTTATAATTAGGGTTCCTAATTTTCAAAATATCTATATGCATTTATTAGGTAAAAGTTTTTTAAAATATGATTACAGAACATCTCATAATTTTTATTTTTCTAAACAAAACCTTGATTTATTATTTAAAAAAACTAATTTTAAAACTGAAAAAATACTAGGCTTTCATGAATATAGTATTAATCACTTGCTTGAATTTTTAAAAACCAAAAAAAGGGTTTATGGAAAGGAAAAAAAATTATTTTCAGATAAAGATAATTCTTTTGCAATTAAAAATATTGAAGATATGCTTGTTTCAACAAGTTTAATTTACATATTGGTAAAAAAATAATATCTATGAAAAAAATTTTAATTTTTGGAGCAGGTTCAATCGGTAACCATATGTCAAAAGCATGCACTGAGCTAGGATATGAGGTTTTTATAACAGACATTTCATCGGCAGCATTAGTTAGAATGAAAAATTTCTTATACCCAATGAGATATAAAAAATGGAATAACAAAATTCAAAGAGTCTCCTATAAAGAAGTTTTTAATTTGAATTTTTTTTTTGACTTGATAATCATTGGCACACCACCCATCTCTCATTTAAATATTTTTAATGATTGCAAAAAAAATCTAAAATTTAAAAGAATTTTAATCGAAAAACCTATTTCTAATTTTACCAATAACAGAATTTATAATTTAAAAAGATATACTGATAAATATTTCATATTTTGTGGATATAACCACTCTGTAAACCCATCATTATCAAATTTTTTAAAAATAATTAAAAGATATAAAAATAAGATAAACACAATTTCTGTAAGCTGGAATGAGGGATGGAAAGGAATTTTAAATGCACATCCTTGGTTAAAAAATGAATTTAGTAGTTATTTGGGTGATTATAAATCAGGAGGAGGGGCAACCCAAGAGCACTCCCATGGTATTCATGTAATTGTTTGCATTTTAAATACTTTAAAAATTAAAGGCCTAAAAATAGATAAAAAAATTAATTTTTTTAAAAGCTCCAAAGGAATTAAATATGATTATTATTCTTCTTTTTTTTCTAATATCAAAAATATATTTATAAAATATGAAACTAATCTCCTGACATATCCAGCTAATAAAAGTATAAAAATTGAAACTAATGATCGATCAATTAATTGGTATTGCAATTATAAAAAAGATAAAGATTGTATAACAATAATTAAAAATAATAGCAAAAGTGAAAAAATTTTCAAAAAAACTAGGTCTTCCGAGTTTGTAAATGAAATTAAACATATAATGAGAATAGACAATAAAAAAAAATATAACAACTCACCAATTAACCTTGATAATTCTTTAAAAGTTTTTAATCTAATCCAGAAAGTTTTAAAATAAATGAATAATAAAATATTTGACAATTTACTAGTACTCGATTTAGCAAATAACCATTATGGTGATGTAGATCATGCCATGAAAGTAATTTCTCATTTTTCAAAAGTAATAAAAAAAAAAAATTTAAAGGCAACTATAAAATTCCAATTTCGAAATCTAGAAAAATTTATTCATAAAGATTATATTAATTCAGATGAAAAATATGTTAAAAGATTTTTATCAACAAAATTATCAGATGACAATTTTAAGAAACTATTCAAGTATATAAAAAAAAATAAATTATTAACTTCTTGCACACCCTTCGATGAAGATTCAGTTGATTTAATTGAAAAAATGAGTTTTGATATTATAAAAATTGCTAGCGTATCATCTCTTGACTTTAATCTTTTAGAAAGAGTTTCAAAAAATAAAATTCCAAAAATAATCTCAACTGGTGGTAAGACTTTAGAAGACATTGATAAAATTGTAAGTTTTTTTAAAAAAAAAAAACAAACATTTGCAATTATGCATTGTATAGCAGTTTATCCATCTAAAAATGAAATACTTCAAATTGGATTTATCAAGGAATTAAAAGAAAGATATAAGGACGTAACCATTGGTTGGTCAACTCATGAAAAACCAGAAGAGTTTATGCCTGCCTCATTAGCTTATGCTTCTGGAGCCAGAATGTTTGAAAAACATATAGGGATAGAATCTAAAAAATATAAACTTAATGAATATTCAATTAATCCGGATTTATTTGAGCAATGGCACAATCACCTTGAGGAATCCATTAAGATTTTAGGTGATGGAACAAAATCTATATCTAAAAGTGAAACTGAAACCTTAAATACACTTCAAAGAGGCGTTTATTTAAAAAAAGATACTAAAGCAAATCAACTTTTAAATAAAAAAAATTGTTACTTTGCTTTTCCACTTCAAAAAAATCAACTTTCTTCTGCAGATCTTAAAGATCAAACAACTTTGATTAATGATAAAAAAAAAGATGATTTAGTTTTAACAAAAGAAATTGCTTATAATGATGAATTAGTCAATGAGTATAGAGTAAGATCTTATATTCATGAGCTTAAAGCTATACTAAATTATAATAAAATATCCATCCCAGAAATTTTTGATATGGAAATCTCCCATCATGACGGTGTGGAAAATTTTAAACAAACAGGAGCCTTTTTATTTAACATTATTAATAAAACTTATGCAAAAAAAATGATAGTAATGTTACCCAATCAGGGACATCCAATGCATTTTCATAAAAAAAAAGATGAAAGCTTTCACATCTTATCTGGAACTTTGATATCTAACATTAATGGAAAAAGAAAAATATTATACCCTGGTCACATACTCCATATAAATAAAAATTCATGGCATAAGTTTAAAGCTGGAAACAAAGGTTGTATTTTCGATGAAATATCAACTACTAGTTTTAAAGATGATTCTTTTTATAGAGATAAAAAAATCAAGAAACTTACTAGAGATACAAGAAAGACTTTTATTTATAATTGGTATTAAATTATCTAAAATATATTGTTTATTAAAAAAAAAATATTGGCACTAGTGCCCGCAAGAAGTGGAAGCAAGGGTATAAAAAATAAAAATTTAAAAAAAATTAACAATATAAGTTTAATTGGCTACACTTCTAATTTTATAGATAGTCTTAAAATAGTAGATAAAAAGATTTTATCATCAGACGGGTTGAAAATTATTAGTGAAGGTCAAAAATATAATTTTGATATTGTTAAAAGACCTAAAAAACTTTCATCTGACAAAATTTCAGACTTTCAAGTAATTAATCATGTCTTAGGAAAAAAAGATATTGGGATAAATAAATTTGATTACTTAATATATCTCCAGCCCACATCACCTATTAGAAAAATTAATCATTTAAAAAATGCATTAACAAAAGTTATTAAAAAAAATTTTGATGCATCATGGTCAATATCCAAAATTGATAAAAAAAATAATCCATTAAAAGTCCTCAAGATTGAAAAAAATATTTTAAAACTTTATTTGTCTAAAGGAAAAAAAATTATAGCAAGACAACAATTATCAGAAACTTATATCAGAAATGGTGTTTTTTATATTTTTTCAATAAAACAATTATTAAAACAGAAATCAATTTATCTTAAAAAGATGTATCCATCCATAACTCCTTATAAAATAGTCAACATAGATAGTCTTAATGATTTAAGGGAATTTAAAAAACTATTATTCAAATAATATCTTGATTTCCCATGTGCAATTCTTTATTTAAAAATTTCTGAACGAAGAAAATATTCAAAATTTTCCATTTTATTGATTTTAAGTCAGTTTTTTTTAAATAAGCAGTCTTTTTAAAAAATGATTTAATAATATTTTTATCATTTTTATTTAGAAATTTTTGAGCTTCATTTGGATGCCCAGGAAATCCTTGTTTTTTTACATATAATTTTTTACCAAAATTTTTAATAAATATTTTTTTTAATATTGGTTTGAGTTTATAAATCTCTTCTTTTGATTCTAAGTTAATTTTAAATTTTATTGGTAAATTAACTGCAAATTTTATGATTTCTTTATTTAAAAAAATATTTCTAATTTCAACAGAGTTTTCTCCTGCCATAACATCATTTGAGACATTGTGAACACCCACACATTGAACGAAATAATCTAAATATAAATTTGATTGAATTAATGACTCTTTATGACTCAGAAAACTTCTGTATTTTTTATATACTTTTTCAAATAAGATTTTTATATCTTTATATTGCTTACTCTTTGTATTACTAATTAGTGAATATGGACTTAATATTTTTGTTTCTTTTGTATTCCAATTAATTTTTTTATACACCTCATATCCACCAAATATTTCATCAGCACCATCACCAGGGAAAATAACTTTTATCTTTCTTTTTTTAAAATAATTATTTATTAAATTTCTTCCTGGTAAATCATGAGATGATAACGGCGATAAATATTTTTTGTACGTCTTTCTCAAATTATCGAAATAATCACTTGGTTTAACAAAAAATATTTTTAATTTTTTGTAATTTATAAAATTCTTAAATTTTCCATTTAATACATTATTTGCTGGAATATCTTTATTTTTATGAACTAGACATATATTTAATTTATGCCTTTCGTCATTTTGAAGGAAGAGTGATACAAGGCTGCTATCTATCCCTCCTGAGATAATAGTCCCATAGTCAATCTGTGGTTTCATTAAATCTAGCTTTTTTTTCATTAGTTTTTCAAATTTAATTGAAACTTGATCTAAACTCATCGATGCATATTTTTTATAATTTTTTTTATTAATCCAATTGATTGGATTATCAATCTCTTTATTAATCAATTTTCCTGTATTCAAGTTTATTGTATTTAAATTTCCCCCATCTATAAATTTTACTTTTTCAAAAAAACAATGTTTAAATTGTAAAAAGTGCCTTGTATTAAAATAATCATTGATGATATCTTTATTAATTTTGAGCTTTTCTTTTAAAAAATTTATTAATGGTTTCTGATTTGAAGATATTATCAAGTAATTTTCATCTTCATATTTTAGTAATTTTTTCTCTCCCTGACTGTCTGTAACTACATGAATATTATTTGTTTCTTTATTGAACAGAACATACGCAAACATACCATCTAATAGTTTAATAACTTTTTGTGGACTAAAATGATTATGAAGGTTTAATAATGTGCCAGTATCATTAGCCATTTTTTTTTTTAAAATATTCTTTTCAATTAATTTATGATTATAAATTTCCCCATTATAAGATAAATAAAATTTTTTATTATTATATAGATCGCGACTTTTTTTGGCTTTTCCATTAATTTGTAAAATACTATTTCCAATAAAAAGCCTATTGTCTAAAAAAAAATTATAATAAGTTCTATCTGGACCTCTATTAGATAGAGTTTTTAATGCAGTAATGCATTTACTTGAGCTTAATTTTTTATTTTTAGAATAGATTAAAAAAACACCACACATTTTAAATTGATATAATGTTTATAAGAAATTATTTAATTGACCTTTTACTTTTTCGATAATTTTATTTGCTAGCTTTATTGGATCGCCTCTATTTAACTCTGTATATGGAATATAATGACTACAAGTATCACAGCTTGAGGGCCTCTTACCATCAAACCAATCAGATCTTATTTTGTTATAAGTTTTATTATTCCATGCTGATTTTAAACTACTAAAATTCATAATATTTTCAGTCCATAGCTTAGGCTCAACTCTACATGCGCAACCTTGAATGGTTCCATCAACCAAAACTTCAAGTTTTCTAAATAGAGCATAACAAGGTTTAGTTTTATCAATTGGTTTCTTAAACTCCTGATTATGAGGAAGGTCTTCTTGTTTAACTATGCCTTTAAAATCATCCCATTGGTCATCAAGAAACTCAACAGCAGATTCTGAAATATAACTTGTGATTTTTTTGTAAAGCTCGCCATTCTTAAACTTATCAAATGGCTTATCTTGTCTTAATAAAATTTTTATTCTAACTTTATTATTGTTCTTTTTATTCGTTTCTAAAAGTTTAAGAAGATTTTGCACTACTTGATCATATTTATCTACTCCATAAAGTCTTAAATAACTCTCCTTGCTTTCTAAAGAGGATGAAAAATCTATATGAGTCACTCCTGAATTTATAATTCTTTCAGTGTCAAACCTATTTAATAAAATTCCATTAGTATAAAAAGACAACCCTTTAATATTTTTATATTTTTTTCTTATATCTTCTAAAATCTCAACTAAATTAGGGATAGCTGTAATTTCCCCAAGAATGGGGGATAGTGAAAACGAACCACCTCCTGCTTCGTCATAAATTTTTAAAGTATGGTGTAATACATCAAGTTTAGGCTTTATTTTTTTTCTTGGATCTGCACCTGTTTTCCCATAACCACAAAATGTGCATCTTGCATTGCAGATATTGATAGCCTCATAACCAACTGAAACTGGTAAATTTAAATCTTTAAAATCTTTTTCGAAAACATATACATTCTTATTTTTATAAACAGCTTGTACAAATTTTTTATAGCATTTCTCAAAAAAATTTAATCTAGATGGATTTGTTAGAGTATTCATGATTCCATTTATACAAACTATGCCCAATTAATGCAATTAAATTCCCATAATATGATTTAAAGATAAAATTAAATAGAAAAAATGTCAGGTGGGTAGAAATAATGAACAAAATTATAAAAAAAATAAGCACTTATTTAAAATACTTATGATGACGGAAAGAGGGTCTTTTTGTGATAAAATTCAAAATTCTTTTTGATGGGTATTTATTGGTCATCAATATAGATATAATTGGGTTATCCAAAAATTCCTGTAGTTCAATTTAAATGTGGTGAATTAGATGATATAAGTTTATCATAAAGAAAAAAATTAATGAGAAAAAAAAACTCTTTAATTTGTAAAATATTAAAAATGAGAACCTCAAAAAAAAATTTATTAAATTATTAAGTGATATAAATTGATGATTAATATTGTTAAAAATTTTTTTTTAATTGCATATGACCGGTCTTATTTAAATTTCCTATTAATTACATTTTTGAATTTTTTTGTATTTTTTTTTGAATTTGTATCTTTAATTTCCATAATACCTTTGATCACTCTTATCTTTGAAGATACTGGATCAAATGTTGTTGGTATGACTTATTTTATGAAGTTTTTTAATATTTTTTTTAATGAACTTAGTATTAAAAATTTAGCCATTTTTGTTATAATTTTAAGCATAATTAAATTTTGTACTCAATTTTTTTCTACTTATTTTCAAGAAAAGTTTTCTCTTACAAGCTGTAAAAGAATTCAGAAAAATATTTTAAGTAATCTAATTCGTGCAAATTATAGCTATTTAATAAAAGTGAAAACTAGCCATATTTCAAATTATATTTTTTCAGAAGTTAATAGAGTGAGAGTCTCCTGTATATCTTTAAATCATTTTTTGTATAATTTAATGTCTATTGTAGTTCTTTTTATTGGCTCGTCTTTTATAAATATTTACTTTTCTTTTTTAACAATAATTCTTGGATCTATATATTTTTTAACCTTGAGTCCATTTAATATTTTTTTTGCAAGACAAGGAAAAATACAAAAAAATACAAGAAATAATATATTACAGCAAATTCAATTAGTATTTAATAATTTTAAAAATTTTAAAATATTAAATAAAAATCAATTTTTCATGAGTGAAATTTCAAATACTGTTGAAAGGTTATTTAAATCTGAAATAAATTCTTCAATAGCAAAAGCTATTATAAAAAATCTTTATGAGCCTGTTCTAATATGCCTAACAATGATTATGATTTTTTTTTATTATGAATTCTTAGTAAATTTTAAGATTGCAGAAATGGGCGCTCTTTTTATAATTTTTTCTAGAATGTTTTCTAGATTTGCAACTATGGTTCAGTCTGCCAATCAATTCTTTTTAGGTAAAAGTTCTTTATTGAGTGTAATCGATCAAGAGAGACAAACTAAAATGAACAAAGAGCTGGGCACAGGCATAGAAATTAATAAAATAAATAATATTGAATTTATTAACACTTCTTTTTCATATGGAAAAAAAAATGTTTTTAAAAATTTAAATTTTAAAATTGAACCAGGCTCTATTGTCTCGATTTATGGTAAATCAGGCTCTGGTAAGACTACGATTGCAGATTTAATAGCTGGGTTTATACCACTGTCAAATGGACAGTTATTAATTGATGATATTGATATTAAAAAAATAAATGTTTTTTCCTTAAGGGAAAAAATTGGATATATAACTCAAGACAGTTATTTATTTGATGGATCAGTTAGATACAATCTTCTTTTAACAAATAATAAAGATAAAGATTTAGAAATAATAAAAATTTTGGAATTATTTGAGCTAAAAAATTTATTTCTTCAAGACAAGATTGATCTGGATAAAGGTATATATGATAAAGCTTTAAATATTTCTGGTGGGCAAAAACAAAGACTTTTGATTACAAGAGAAATATTGAAAAAACCAGATTTAATAATATTTGATGAATCTTTAAGTCAACTTCATAAAGACATGAGGATGGAAGTATTCAAAAAAATAAAAAGAATTTTACCAAATATATCAATTATTAATTTAACACATAATGATGAATTCAAGTCTATCTCAGACAAAGTATTAGAAATCTAATTCTCTTTGCCATGTTTCTAACGCTAATATATTATTATAATTTAATTTCGTAACAACAAAACTTTTTTCTAATTGTTGAACCACAAATTATGATTATATTCACATCAATCGTGCAACTGTTTTTAAATATTCTTTTAAATCGTAAGTTGTTTAAAGATAACTGATATTGATTTTACAAAAGTTGTTCAATTGTTTTTTGAAATTTATCTTCAAGATTTTCTTTATCAATATTTGCAACATATCTAAAAAAATGTTTTTTTGATTCATTTAACTTTTGTTCACTAATTAATTTTTTTCTATTAATAATTAGTTCTGTTAAATCATTTTTTTCTTTAACAATAAAAAAACTATCTTCATGACCTTTTATTCTGCATCTTTCATCGTAAATTTTTTTATCGTTTAGTTCACCACATACAAATTGAGCAGCTGGGACATTTAGATATGCACCCTCTAAAAGAGTAGTTGAGCAATATCCACAAATCAAGAAGGACTCTTGGATTTTGTTCCAGTAATTACTATCAGAAGTAATTTTTAAATTATGTGGTTGTTTTCCAATTTCTAAAAGTATTATTTTATCTATCAGGTCGGACCATCTGTGATCTTGCCATTTTATTTTAATTTCAAATTCAATCTCTGGAAACTTGATGGCATTATTAATAAAAATTAAATGAGATTGAATAAAGTGTTCATAAAAATAGACTTCTTTTTCCATTATATTTTTGTGAATTAAATTATTGTTTAAAAAATAATTAATCTCTCCCCAATGGTTAATAGGTAAAACTGTGGGATTTTGATCAATCCAAGCAGAATGTGCGGGTGTAAAAGAAAAAAAAACAATTTTGTTTTTTTTTTTAACAATCTTTTGACTAATATCTTTTAATTTACAAAACCTTAGAGGTCCAATTATCAAGACGTTGTCTTTATCCATTTGACCAAATTTAACAAATAAATCCTTATAAACGTCATTATGTACAATTACTCTATCTATCAATCTAAACTTTTCACGCATTGATCTTAATCTTTCTGAAAAATTTTTGGTATGAAGGGTGGAAAAACTGTAACATTCTCTATGAACCACAATAAATTTCATATCAAATTGTTTAGCAAGATAACCGATGATATTAAGCTTATAATGAATTGCAGGACTTATTAATATTTTTACTTTTAACTCACTTAATATTGCATAAAAAAAATCTACTTTTTTCTGATAAAGATCATCTTTTTCATCTAAAAAAAGTATTATTTCTTTAATAAATAAAACATTTGTTAGGAGTAAATTAAATTTCTTATTAAGAAATTCTACTTCTGACAGTGATCTCTTGTGATCTAAGTACCAAATAACATTTTTATCTTTTTCCCTAACTATTAAACTTTTTATTAAAAATTGTTTTAAAATAGGTAAACTAAAGGAAAAAGATAATTTAATGATATAACTATAATATTTGGCAAAAAGCTTTTTACCTAATTTTGTTTTCTTCACTACAAGGAAGTTTTTGTTTAAAAATAATAATGGCATTAGTTACTAGAAAAGATATTTAATTGTTCATCAGTCAAAGTTATATCACATGTGGTTGTACAATCACAAATAACAATTCTATGATTTAACATTCTTTCTTTTACGATAGCATCAAAATAATGAAAGTGCATACTAAAATATTTAGGCCTAAGTTCAAAAACAAATGCATTTTCTTGCGAATAAATCATATTTACTAATCCTGCTCCAGAAATACCAATAACATGAGAAATATTATAAAAAAGTTCAATTTGTTCAATGATATTGAGATTTTCTAAATAAACTACCTCATAGTCTTTAGTGCTTTTTTTTAAGTCTTGCAGGTTTAAAATCATTCTTGTATTTTTATTTCTAGGTTTATACTTTGAAATAGCAGCTTCATTCCTGAGAAGTAAAACTTTTTTTTTATTTTTTTTATTTATTATACCCTTATCTAGTAATTTTTTAATAAATTGACTAAAGCTTTTGTAGGAATTGTTTGAATTTAAATAAAAACGTGAGTGATTACCCACAGTATAAGTTTTTTTATTATCAATATCCTCAAATTGGTATCCTTTTGGAATAGAATAAATATTATAATTTATTTTAATATTTTTAGATTTAAAATCATTTAATTCCTCATGATCATCTAAATTTCGCAACCTTTGTATTTGATTGCCCTCATAAAATATCAATTCTTTAAATTGATAATTATTTTTTTGATTAATTACCAAAGTATTAAATTGATAAACTTTAGATAATAATTCAATATACTGATTAATTGATTTAGAGATACTATCAAGGTAAACTAATGTAAATTTACCTTTATAGTTTTCTAAAAAATCTATTAAAGAAATTAAATTGTCTTCAATAAAATGATAGTGATTAGGTTTATTAACTTTTATAGCAAAATATAAATGATCTTCTTGCGATTCTACTTTAATAATTTTTTTTTTGAATGTTTTTTTTAATCCATCATTTTTTCTGAAAATTTTTTGAAAAATAAATTCATCTAAACTTTCCCATATTACAATAGGGTTAAATTTATTATCACTTAACTCGGGACTAAAAAGTAGATTTAATGAGGTATCTACAGTAAAATTTTTTACACGAAAAGTGTTAACAAATTGTGAATGATTAACTTTATAAAGTTTATTATTAAAATCAGCTTTATATTGAAATATTATTTCCCCAAGGCTAGAGGCAGGTAATAAATTTACTATATTGGTATATTTTTTTATAATAGTTTCAGAAATAATTTTTATATATTTCAACATATTTGAGTTATTAATATTTAAATTGTTAAGAAATAGCAAAATAAAACACTTTTACTAAGGTTCATAAAGTTAATTCAATATAACAGCATTTATAAAAAAAATATATTTAAATATAAGATAAGAATAAAAAAATGTATTACAAATTTTAGATTGTGATATATTTTAAGCATCAATAACAGTAGATTTTATATTTAAATTAAAGTTTAACTTTATTTAATTCTCAAGTATTTTATTTATATGGCCAATACTTTTAAACTTCTTTATAGTTTTTTAAAAATTACCTCAAATCATTCAAAACTGAACTTTGTTATTATTTGTGGACTGATAATATTAACTTTTTTATTTGAAACCTTATCTATTTTTTCTGTAGCTCCAATATTATCTGCAATTGGTGGTGATCAATTTCAATTTGATATGAAGATGCTTGAAAACATATTCAATTTTTTTTTTTGAAAAAATCACTTTTATTAATACATTAATTTTTTTAGGAACATGTGTTCTTGTAAAATCCTTTTTTTTAATTTCATCAATGTATGTTCAAAATAAAATTTCCCTAAATGCTTTAAAAAAAATTCAACAGGAACTATTCAAAGGAATAATTTTAACAAAATACGAAAAATTAATTGAAGGAAAGACCAGCCATATTGGCAATTACTTATTTCCAGAATTAGAAAGGTTGAGAAGGGGGTCAAATACAGCAAACTCAATATTGCTTAATTTTTTCGGTATCATGGTACTTTTTACAGGCAGTCTATTTATCAATTATAAAATATCAATTTTTTTTCTTACAGTTGGAATTTTACTTTCATTAACAATTTTTATATTAAATAAATATTTTGAAGCTCAGGGCAGGCTCCAAACGGAAAACAGAAATTTGATCTTAGAAAATATTCAGCTTTTGTTACACAACATTAAGAATTTTAAGATTATTAATAAAAATTATATATTTAAACAGAGAATTTTTAGTTCTATAAATAAAATAGTTAATTCTGAATTGTTAATTACTCTTTATAAATCAATAACCACTTTGTATGAACCAATTATTATATTTATAATAATATTTCTAGTTTATTCTTTTAACGTTGAGATAAATAAAGATTATTTAACAGAAGTTGTTGTTGTAATTGTTTTATATAATAGAATTTTTGCAAAACTAAGTGTGATGACTTCTAATTTAGCCGCTTTGAATCTTTTTAGTGCTCCATTAGAAAAAATTAATAGCTTAATAAATAAATTTAATAATAATAAAGAAGATTTTAGAGGTTTAAAAAACTTTACTTTAAATTCAAATATCACAATTAAAGACTTGAGTTTTAAATATGGTGAAACCAAAGTTTTTGATAATTTAAATATTACTTTAGAAGCTAAAAAAGTTATTAGTATTTATGGGAAATCTGGAAAGGGCAAAACTACATTAGCTGACATGTTTATTAAGCTTTATGACAGCAAGAATATAAAAGGACATATATATTTAGATAAAACAAATTTAATGGATCTTAATCCTATCTATTTAAGAAAACATATTGGCTATGTCACTCAAGATACATACTTGTTTAACACATCTATACGTTTCAATTTAATTATGAGCCAAAATAATAATTTAGATGAAAAAATAATTGAACTAGTTAAAAGATTTAATTTAGAAGAAATTTTTGAGCCTGGAAATATAGATTTAAATAAAGAAATAATTGATGGAGGGGCCAATATTTCTGGTGGACAAAAGCAAAGGTTATTGATTATTAGGGAATTGCTAAAAAATCCAAAATTAATGATTTTTGATGAAGGCTTGGGCTCGCTTGAAAATAAAAACAAAATTGAAATATTAAAAAATATTAAAGAACTCTATCCCAATTTGACTATTTTAAATTTTACACATGATAGTTTTTTTAAAGAAATTTCGGATGTTGTCATTGAACTTTAGTTCTAAATCACTAATATAGTAAATTGAGTATAATTTTATATATTTAAAAATGCAAAATAATATCTTAAGAACTATAAAATATTTTTTTTTGTATTGTCGTTTTGGAAAAACATTTGTCCCTGACACCATCTTCAGCTCTAGATTATTTAATTCTATTATGCGTTTAATTCATTTTAAAGAACACAGTATAAGAAAAAAAATTCCTGTCGTTCAAGAAAATAAAAAAATCCAAAATAATATTGGTTTTAAGGTGATGGATCAAAATTTAACTTTTAACAATGATCAATTAATATCACTTGGTTATTTAAAAGAAAAATTTAATAAAATAAATTGGGTTGAGGACCAAGAAGTTAATAGAAAAAAAGAATTTTTATTAATGAAGTCAATTCAGATTGATTCAAACTTAAAAAATATAATTGATGGTTTGCTTCCAATTGTTAGCAATTATATAGGTTCGTTACCTGTTCTGCAGGAAGCTTCTTTTTGGTATTCACCAAACAAGATTAACGAAAAAGGAAGAAGTCAGTCTTGGCATATGGACTCTGAAGATGTTAGGCAACTTAAAGTAATGATACCAATAGAGGAAATCACTGAAGATCATGGACCTTTAAATGTTATTTCAGCAGATAAATCTGAAAAAGTTTATAAAAAATTAATAAAGAAAAAAATTGTTAACAAAAGAAATGTTAAGCTAGATGACAGTGTGATAGAAAAACATGTAGGAGAAAGCTATTTTTCTGATTCAATCACTATAAAGAAAAATCAAATTGCATTTGTAGATACTTGTAGATGTTATCATTATGGAAGTAGAAAATCTGAAAAATCTAGGAAATTGCTGATGTTACATTTTACATCGGCTTACTCACTTTATATGCCCATATTTAGAAGAAAAATGTATTTTTCTGATTACTCAAAAAATATTAGCTCACTAATATATGGATTCAAAAATAATAATTTTTACACATTCAGCAAGATTAATATTAAAAAATGGGATTTTAAGATTTTATAATTTTTTTTAAAATCTTAGCAGGATTACCGACAACTACTGTATTCTTTTTAACGTTTTTAGTAACAACTGACCCAGCTCCAACAAAACCCTTTTCTCCAATTATTATACCACAAACTATTGTTGCATTGGCACCAACTGTACATCCTTTTTTTAATATAGTTTTTTGAAATTTATTTTTTTGGTCTATGTAACTTCTTGGAAATCTTACATTTGTAAATACCGCACTAGGACCACAAAAAACATCATCTTCAATTTCCACACCGTCATAGATACTTATATTATTCTGAATTTTACAATTTTTTCCAATTGTAACGTTTGGGCCAATAGAAACATTTTGACCGATAGTTGTATTATCACCGATGTTACAATTTTCGTGGATACTTGAAAATCTCCATATTTTAACATTTTTTCCTATTTTTGTTTTCTTGTGGACAAAAGAGGATTTGTGAATAAAATTTTTATCTTTAATCATTTGTTTAAAATTCTGATTGATTTGTCTAATAATCCATAGATATGAAAACTTTCATCAATATTAGAGACAGGTTTTGATTTATTTTTGGCACATTTACAGAAATATTTTATTTCATCTAAAAGAGCATCATTCTTTTTTGTTTTTAAAAAAGAAATTTTTTTATTATTAAGAACATAGGAATTATTTTGAACTATTAAAGGTTTATTAATAATCATTATCTTCTTATCCCAAGCAGCGGTATCATCAAATACAAGCATATTCTTTTCACCTATAACAACAAATTTTTGCTCTTTAAATGGACTTAACCAATTAACAAATATGTGCGCATTAACTTTTTTTGAAAATTTAAGATTTATAATAGAGTTATCATAGACTTTATTATTTAACATTTTTGAACCAGAGCAGTTTTTCACTATTGGAGCTTTCTTCATGAGAGCAATCATCATAGAAAGATCATGTGGAGCAAAACTAGATAGAATATTTTCAAACTTTCTTAACTTACCAAAGCTCAATCTACTTGAATATAAATAAAGGATTTTTCCAAAGAAATTCTTTTTCTTTAATTCTACTATTTTTTTAAAACCATTATGATGGTGCATTATATGACCAACCATAAAAGTTTTTTTATAGTTAAGTAATTTTTTTTTTAATAGTTTAATTTGGTTAAAATTAATACAGAGTGGTTTTTCAACAAAAATATTTTTATTTAGTTTTAAAAAAAAATTTATTTGTTGAAAGTGTAGTTGTGCAGGGCTAGCTATTATGACATTTTCGTAATCAAGTTGCTTTAAATCATAAAAATTTTCAATAAAAATACATTTTTTATCACTGTATTTTTTTTTATGAATTAACAAAGTTTTGTTATTTGAGTCCAATACAATAATATTTAAATTTAAAAGAACTAACTTTTCTAATATCTTTGAACCCCAATATCCTGCACCAACTAAAACAGTAAATGATTTTTTATCCATAATTTTTTTTCTATATTTATACCATAATTAATATATTAATTAAAAAATTATGTGTGGTATATTTGGGATATATTCAAAAAATAAATTATCTAGTCATGATCAAGAGATCTTAAAAAGATCTAAGGAATACCTTAATCATAGGGGCCCAGATGAATTTAATATTTTAAAAGTAAATGATAATTTATTTTTAGCTCACACCAGGCTTTCAATAATTGATTTATCAGACAAAAACTATCAACCAAGATCTGATGGCAATCACACTATATGTTTTAATGGTGAAATTTATAATTTTAAAGAGCTTAAAGAAAAATATTTACAAGATGAAAGTTTTGTAACTAAAGGTGACACAGAAGTTCTACTTAAAATGTGGAAAAAATTTGGAAAAGATTGTTTAAAATTCTTAGATGGAATGTTTTCTATCGCAATATGGGATGACGAAAAGTTATACTTAGCTACTGATCATTTTGGTGAAAAACCGTTATTTATATACGAGGCAGAGTCTAAAATTTACTTTTCATCTGAACCTAATATATTTTTTGATTTATTGAGTCCATCGTTAGAATTAAAAGAAACACCTTTCTTTGATTTTTTTGGAATTCAAATTAATGAAGAATCTATATCAAAGGAAATTAAAAAAATTTCACATGGTTCAATTCTTGAGATAGCCAATGGTAAAATTTTATCTAATAAAAAATATCTAAAAAAGAAATCAGTTGTAAATAAAGAAAAAGAAATAAATGAATTAACAAATCAAAACTTAGATGAAATAATGGATTTACTAATAAAAAGTATAAAAAAAAGATTAATTAGTGATCAAAAAATATCAATATTACAATCAGGTGGGTATGACTCAACATTAATATTAGCTATAATTAAAAATGAGCTTAAGTTGGATTTCCAGTGTTACCATTTAGAACAAGATGGTTTTAGTGAAAAAACACAAATATTAAATAATTTTAAAAAATTAAATATAGATACAAAATATATTAAATTTGTTCAATTTGATGAAAATAATTTGAACATTAACAATATAATTAAATATCACTATCAACTTACTGACAATTTTTCGATAAGTCTTGTAGACGCAATATGTAAAGATATTTATCAAGATGATATAAGAGTGGCATTGTCAGGAACGGGAGGAGATGAACTATTTTATGGATACACTAAATACTATAATGCTTATCAACTACAAAATAAAACTAAATTTTTGAAAAATAAATTCTTTAAAAATGTTTTTAAATTATTACCGAGTGAAAATATTTTAAACTTGATAAACAGTAATTCATTAGAAATTATAAGTTATTTAAAGAACCAAAATAATTATAAATTTGTTAAAAAAAAACAAGATTTAAATTTACTAACTGACAATTATTTTTCAAACAGCAATCTATTTGAAAATATGAGAGATTTTGATTTAAATTTTACTATGCCAGATAATATAAATTTTAATCAAGATATTGCGTCAATGAGAAATAGTGTTGAAATACGCAGCCCCTTTCTCAATGCTGAATTATTTAATTATGTAGAAAAAATTAATCCTAAATTATTGTTTATAAAAGGACCCAAAACAATAAGCAAAATGATCTTAGAGAAATATTTTAAGTTAGATATAGTTAAGACCGGCTTCACTTTTTCAGACAATATGAAGGAAAAATTTAGAAGAATTAACTCTACCAATATAGAAAAATATAAATTAAATGATTATTTTAATCATAATTTTCAATTAGGATTTAAACAGTTGTATAAAAAATCCTTAATGAATAAGCTTCATATTCCTCAGTAAGTCTATCTCTTTTGAAACTTTTTCATCATTCGTGTGGATATTTTTAAACCTAAGATTCACTTTTTGATTTTGTAATATTAATTTTCGTAATTTATTATTTAATGAAATTTTTAAATTTTCACTATTAATAAAAATAAAATTTTGTATAAGTTTTTTAGGAATATTTTTTTTTATATCTGGATAATGTGGAGTTATAATCCAATTATTGTAAAAAATGCTCTCAATAATATTATTTGATAAATATCCCATGGAATTAAAAGTGATTATTGCATCACATTCACTTTTTAATTTTAGTAGATCTGGATATCTAATACGTTTAATAAAAATAATATCTGTAAAATTTAATATTTTATTTTTAATTTTAATTTTCTCTGAGTTTTTTGAATATATTACATAAAGAATTATTTTATTTCTTATATTTGAATCCAATTTTTTTAATGAAAAAAGAATTTCGTCTAAATTTTTATATTGACTGCTATAATTGTCACTGAGAAGGATTTTAAATTTATTGTTATTATAATTTTTCACATGATATATCTTTTTAATAGCTTGATTTAGTATAAGTGTTTTATTTTTTGAATTTAGATAAATATTATTAAATGATTTAAAGTTACTTCCATCATTACTGTGAATTACTAAATCATATTTCTTTTTCCAAAATATTCGATTAAAAAAACTTATGATTGTTTTATTTTTTGTAATGTTTTCAATTTGTTTAGTTATACCAAGAATTCTTAAAACAATTTTATGTGGTGAAAATAGTTTAATTAAAAAAGCCAAATTTATATTACCTCTATCTACATAAATAGTACCTTTCCTTGTAAAGATAATTTTTTTTATTAAGAAGAAAAATGAAATTATTATGTTAAAATAATTATTTTTTTTGAAAGAAAAATTAAACGGTACTATATAAAAATCAATTTCATCTATTAAATAATGACATATTCTATTTTTTTTATCTTCTAAGTTTTTGTCTAAAAGAATTATTGTAGTATTATTTGAGTGCGAAATTTTTTTGATAACTCTAATTAGAGATATATTCCCTGTCTCTATCAATTTTTTGTGTTGAACAATATTTTTAAAGGAAGTGTAATAGTTAAGTAAAAAAATTACCCTCATTAATTTTTAAATTTATTTATAATATCACATATAGTTTTGACTTTTTTAAGCTCTATATAAGGATAGATAGGTAAACTTAAGTTATGAAGAGATAAATATTCTGTGTTTATCATCTTTATATTTGGGAATTTATTATAATATTTGGATTTATGAAGTGGAGGTGAATAATAAACCTTAGAAGGTATATTATTTTTTCTCAAGTATTCTATTAACAAGCTTCTATCAACTTCTTTTTTTAATTTTATAGTCATAACGGAATATCCTGAAAGATTATTAGGATTAATTTTTTGTAAATCTAAAATTTCTTTATTAAGATTTTTACTATAATAATTATAAATATTTTGTTTTTGAATATTTTCTTTTTTTAAATACTTTATTTTTTCTAGTAAAATAGTGGCCTGAATTGTGTCTAGTCTAGAATTAAATCCACTACTAATCAAACCTTTTGGATCTTGACCATTTTTTGCAAAAGTTTTGGCTTTATTAAAGATTTCTTTATTATTAAAAAATAAAGCTCCTCCATCACCATAGCAACCTAAGGTTTTGGTTGGAAAAAAACTTGTTGTCAAAATATCACAATCATTTGTACCAATATATGCTTTACCATTTTTAGCACCAAAACTTTGAGCTGCATCGCTAATAAAAAAAATATTTTCTTTTTTACAAATTTTTTGTATTGTTTTGTAATCAACAGGATTCCCAAATAAATCTACCGAAATTATAGCACCGACCGTAAGTTTATTTTTTTTTGCAAACTTAATCGTTTGTTCAATATTTTTTTTATCCATTACAAAAGTATCAATATTAACATCACAGAAAAGGGGTCTAAAACCACACTCAACAACACTTGAAGCAGTTGATATCCATGTATAGCTAGGAACAATTACATAAGAGTTTTTTTTAATATTTAAGCTCTTCAATGCTAATTTGATTGCATCAGTTCCATTAGCACAAGTTAAACAAAAGCTGGAATTAATAAATTCTAATAGTTTTTTTTCTAAAATCTTAACATTATTACCTTGTATAAAATCACCAGTTAAAAAGTTTTTCTTTAATTCTTTATCAAGGCTCTTGGATATTTTTTGATATTGTTTTGATAGGTCAAAAAATTTCATAATTAGTTCATTATATTTTTAATAAGGTTTTCAAAATATTTGGTAAAAATAGAATTATCATCATTATTAAGATATTTGATATAATTTTCGTGTCCAAATTCACCTATTTCACTTAACTTGTTTTTGTTTTCGAATATTTTATCTATTAAATTTTCATTATTTAAATCCCAAGGAATAGATATATATGTTTTATTTTCAATATAAAAATCAGGCCAAGTTTTTATGTGATTCATATTAGGTTTAATCAAAATACACTTATATAAAAAGGACTCAAAATCTCTATAACAAATTTCACCCCATCCAAAAGGTGAAAAACTAAATGTAGAATCTTTTAATTCTTTAAAATATTGAATTCTAGAGATCCTTTCAATATTGCAATAATTAGATAATAATTTTTCGTATATGCTTCTGTGAAAATCAATTGTATTTCTGTTATATCTTTGTTTAATTCTAGCAGTAATTAATTTTTTTTTATTTAGCATTGAAAAATTTGTATCTATAAAAACTTTACCAGAAAGTTTAAAAATTAATTTTTTTAGTTTAGAAAAATATGAATAATCACAAATTCCATTATTCCACCCTAAAAAAATTTTCTTAAGCTGATCCTCTTTAATAATGTTTGAATAGTTTTCCACATTGTCTCTAATATTGTATTTTTTATGATAAAAGTCTGTAAATTCTCTTTGACCATAAAGTTCTTTTTTATAAATATTAATATCTGTTGGAAGTCTTCCTTTTAAGTATACATCGATATATTTAAATAAATTTTTATTAATAAATATAGAGGCTTCATTATCACAGTAAATTAATTTTTTACAATTTTTTTTTAATTGAATCAAATCATTTTTAATAAAATTAAAGTCGTTATTCTTAAATTGAGCTATATAATATTTGCTATCAATAAAAATTAAATCATATATTTCTGCAGGATCTTTATTAGTTATATCAATGTCAAATGAACTAAAATTTTTTTTATTTAATAAAACTGGGTAAATAAACGCATAAGAATTAGGGTTTAAGTTTTTATCAATTATAAAACAAATTTTCATTTAAAAATATACGAGATTTATAAAGCCAGCTTTTTTAAAAGCATTAATTGAGCCTATATTATTTTTTTTAATTTTTGCCGTAGGTTTTTTTAAAAAAAATTTATTTGTTAAAAGGTATTTTAAAAGTTTTGTTGCTATCCCTCTGTTTTGATATTCTTTTTTAATAGCTATAGAGACTTCAGTATTAATAGTTTTGTCATATGTTTTTATATAGCCAATAAAATTATTCTCATTTTTAATTATAAATGTGTTAATTTTTTCATTTTTATCCATTTTTTTAAAATAATTAGTGTGTGCTTTATAAGAAAATGTCGTTGAATTGATATAATTTTTTCTAAAATCTTTATTTTGTAGTTCATAAATATCTCGAAGATAATAATTTCTATAATACTCAATATGAATTTTACATCCTATTTTGTCAATAATTGGGTCTATTATTAGTTTAAAAATGCAGTTTTTATATAAATCATAACTAAAACTATTTTTATTAAAATTATTAGCTGTATTTTTATTAAAATTATAATCTTTAATTTTATTTAAAGAAAGAATTTCTTTTTCTCCTGTCAAATATTTGTAGTTGTCTTTTTGATTATCAGAAATATATTTGCCAAATATTAATTTATTACAATTTAGAGCTTCGTATACAATTACTCCTGTTGATAAAAAGCAAATGTCAGATTCCTTTATTTTTTTTAAAACTAATTCTTTGTTAGAAGTATTTAAAAAAGTAATTTCTAAATCATTATAATTAAATTTATATTTTGATAGTACTGTAATTTTGTTAATAAGAGATTTTTTTTTAAAAATATATTTTAGTATTTTTGTTTTAATTAAATTGGTTCTATTTTTTGTACCAAAATAAATTAAAATATTAAATTTTGATTTTAATGACTTTATTTTTTTTTTTTCATTTTCTTTATTTATTATAAAATTATATTGTTTACCTAAAAGCAAATTTGTTTTCTTATTTAAATTTTCATTATAATCTTTTGGAGAAATACCTGGATTATAATTAATTAAATAATCACAATTATACTTCCTGTTATTCAAATCATCTATTATTAGAGTTCTTTTACATATTTTCTTAATCTCTTTCTCAAGATTAGTTGAAACATTGTAGCTATCAATTATAGCCAGATCATAAATTTTTTTTTGATTTACTACAGTTGTGAATTTATCATTAATATTTTTGATATTCTTTATTCTAACTTTTTTCTCAGTTACAAATGTAATGTTACTTGATTTATAATATCTTAAAAAATGTAAACATCTATTTAGATGTCCCAGCCCAGAATTTTCATTAAAATCTATAAAAAAAATAAAATCTAATTTTTTTTTCAAATTTAACAAACTCCCTCATTAACATTGATGACTGATCTGCTAGTACGAACTAGGTGACACCGTATCATACATTTTATAATTTTTGCAAGTCCATCTGAGGATAGTATATGCTTATTAAAATTCTCATTCTTAATTTTATTAATGTTTTTCTTAAGATTGTGATAGTACATTTTAGTTTTATTAATTGATGAAGGTGCTATTCTATTAATTTTCACTTTGCCACTATAATTTTTATTAAGTGATCATCATTTATTAATTATAGTTAAATAAAATATTTTTTATTAATCTTTGAATACGTGTTTAAGTCTTTTGTAGTTTTTTTTCCAATTAATTTTAATAAATTTATTAAAGAGCAATCTTTACCAATTCTTTTAGTATAAATATCATCAATTTTTAACTTTTGACCCTTTTTTAATTTTTTATTTATAAAATGAGTTCTTTTATAAGAGGTTATCTCTTTTTTTGACTTACTGACGTCATGTTTTTCAATAGTGCCGATAGTTGATTCTGCCTCTCTTATTTCCCTAACCATCTTTTCAAAATTAATAAAATCCAATGAAATCTTATGATCATAACCATTTTTTTTACTATCTAATGTAAAGTGTTTTTCTATAACTCTTGCTCCTTTTAAAACAGCATATACGCAAGCTTTTATACCAGATGTATGATCAGAATATCCTATTATTCCATCAAAATTTTTTTTGTAAAAATTAATCATATCTAAATTAATATCATTTATTTCTAAAGGATATTTTGAAACACAATGCATTAAGATAATTTTTTTATTTTTTAGTTTGTTTAAAAATTTTATCAATTCAACAATATCAGTTGATGTATTCATTCCTGTAGAAATTAGCATCGGCTTTTGTATTAAGTTTATTTTATTTATCATGTTCAGGTCTTGTGCTTGACTAGAGGATATCTTAAAAAGTTTTTGATTTAACTTTTGAACAAATTGAAAATAATATTCATCACAAGTTGCAAATAGCATAATTTTCTCTCTCTTTGCATATGAATATAGTTTTAAAATTTCATTTTTGTTTAATTCTGACTTTTTATATATTTTGAAACTTCGAGAATTAGTTTTGTAATTAGTTTCTGCTTTTGCAAGTTGAATCTTTATTGCATTAGCACCAGCTTTATTTGCTTTATTTATTAATTTTAAACAATTCTGGTAGTTTCCTTCATGATTAACACCTATCTCTGCAATGATAAAAGTTGGGGTATTTTGAGAAATAATATAATTTTTATCAATTCTTATTCTTTTTGAAAAACTCACTCAACTTCCCTGTATATAAAAAATGACTCAGCGTACTCCCTATTTATTTCGCTACCCCTAAGTTTTGCTAAAGTTTTAATATTATCTAGGGATCTAGGCATAGGGTTTTTTTGTAATTCAGTTTTATATTTAGACATTGCTTTTAATTTAGAAGAAATAAATTTAGTAATATCAACAAAATAGTTTGGTTTAAAGTCTCGTTCGACAGACCATTCAGTACTTGAAAGTGTTTCAAAAAATAATATTTTTTTTATATTTTTATTTTTTTTACTAGGTCTGCAAGCAGTTACAACAGATTTTGAAACTATTTCGTGATCGATATTTAGATCCTTATGATAGTGTGTAAATATTAATGATGGTTGATAAATGTTTATTATTTTTTCAATTTTTTTGATAACATCAAGTCTAGGATATATATCCATTTTATTATCTTCAAAATCTAAATAAATAATTTTTTTGGTACCAAGAATTTTATTACAGTCACTACAATTTTTTTTAAGAACTTGAATATTTTTTTTTAAATTTTTATCAGACCTAGATGCAATCCCGGTAGCAAAAAAAACTGAAATTATATCATATTTTTTTGAAAATTTTTTCATTGTGCCACCACAACCCAAAACTTCATCGTCAGGGTGTGCAGCAAATACAATTAAATTTTCTTTTTTCATATTTTTATTTGATCATAAAACTTTGATATATATTTTTCTATCATTCTATCATTTTCTGTAATTTGAAAAGATAAAAAAGGTTTTATTGATATGTTGTATCTAA
>MDTF01015905.1_pt1 | contig 25184 bp, 25 predicted proteins | sample 811191 | NCBI WGS metagenome assembly MDTF01 (sample SAMN05326649, study PRJNA326480) | marine metagenome | isolation source: seawater | place: Southern Ocean | collected 2011
AGAACTTTCTTTAGAAAAAAAAAAATTTACAAAAATTAGTATTTTTATGAATGTTTTTAATTGTCATGTCAATCGAACGCCTGTCTCGGCAAACATAGAAGAAATACTTTATAAGCCAGGAAAATTTTTAAATGCCTCACTTGATAAATCCAGCGAAGAAAATGAGAGAAATTACTATAGACTAAAATTAAAAGATGGAGATGAAATTATAATTGTTCAAATAGCAGGATTAATAGCTAGAAGAATTGTAACAGAAGTTGAGGTTAAACAATCGATTGTACAAGGCGAACGAATTGGAATGATAAGATTTGGAAGTAGAGTAGATATTTATTTTAATAATAGAAAATTATTAGCTAAATTAGGACAAAATGTTGTTGCTGGTGAAAGTTTACTAGCAGTTAAATAAAATGGAAGAAAAAAATCCTTTTAAAATAGTTGCCTCTAAAAAATCTCGATTTATTTTACCAAATCTACTAACTTTAATTGGTGTTTGTCTTGGCATTAGTTCAATAAAATTTGCATTAGATTCAAATTATAGCTTAGCAGTAATTTTTATAATATTTGCCGCATTGTTAGACACACTTGATGGAAGAATAGCTAGATTAATTAAAGGAACCTCTGAATTTGGCAAAGAATTGGATTCACTTACAGATTTTGTTAGTTTTGGTATTGCCCCGGCGTTTATATTATATTTCTGGGAATTAAAGAATTATGGAAAAATTGGCTGGGCAATAACATTAATTTTTTCAGTGTGTTGTGTTTTACGGCTTGCGAGGTTTAACTTAACCAAAATTTCTGAAGAAGCTGAATGGAAAAGAAATTACTTTGAAGGAATACCATCTCCGGCAGGGGCTGTCTTAATATTACTTCCGTTAGTATACGAACTCTCAGAATTTCAGTTAAATATCGATGTTAAAAACTTTACACCTTATCTTGTAATAGCAGTTGCAGTTCTTTTAATTAGCAACATTCCAACTTTCTCTTTAAAAAAAATTAAAACATCAAGTCAATTAACCATTTTTCTTTTGTTTGGAATTGCAATAATTTTTGTTTCTTTAATATTCTTTACGTTTAAGGCATTATTAGTATTAGGATTTTTATATATATGTTCAATACCGGTAAGTTATTTCCTATATAAAAAAACAAGCAAGAAATTAAGTAAAATTTTGAAAGAAGAAGATCATGAAGATATTCTTTAATGAAAAAAACAAAAAGAGCAAAAAAAAGCAGAACTTGGGTTATAAAACAACATCGTGACCAATTTTTTAAAAAAGCGAAAGTTCTTGGTTACAGGTCCAGAGCAGCATTTAAATTAATAGAACTAGATAAAAAATTTAAATTTTTAAAAAAAAATTCAAACGTGTTAGACATTGGATCCACACCGGGCGGGTGGTCCCAAGTAGCTTCTAAAATTGTGACTAATGGAAAAATTCTTGCCGTAGATATAATACCCATGGAAAAATTGGATAATGTTTCATTTTTAAACAATAATTTTTCAGATGAAATAACTCAAAATAAAATTCTAAAAATATTTAATGATAAAATTGATGTTATAATTTCTGATATGGCAGAAAACACAACTGGCAATAAAACGGTTGATTCAATTAGAACCAATAGTCTATGTATTGATGTTATAAATTTTTCTAGAAAAATGTTAAATCTAAAAGGAACTTTAGTTTGTAAACTTTTTATGGGTGAAGACTTTTTAGAAGCTAAAGACATAGCTAAGAAAAATTTTAAAATAGTTGATTTTTTTAAGCCAGAATCAAGTAGGAGTGAATCAAAAGAAACATATATAATTTGCTCAGCATTAAAGAGTTTATAATTTTTTATAATTGTTTATAAGCTTATATGGATGTAATCAAAGAAGCTTTAACATTTGACGACGTCCTACTTGTGCCAAAATATTCTACAGTCCTACCTTCAGAAACTAATTTAAAAACTGATTTAGGATATAATCTTAAACTGAAAGTACCCTTTTTATCATCAGCGATGGACACTGTTACAGAAGCAGGCATGGCAATTGCCATATCTAAGGCGGGTGGCCTAGGAATTATTCATCGTAATCTATCAATCTTAAACCAATGTAAAGAAATTAAAAAAGTAAAAAACCTCAATTTATTGGTTGGTGCTGCTGTTGGTACTGGCAGTGAAGACATAAAACGTACTAAATCATTATTAGATGCAGGAGTAGACTTAATAGTAATAGACACTGCTCATGGACACAGTGAAAAAGTTTTAAAAATTCTTTTCAAAATTAAAAAAATAAATTTTAAAAAACCAATTTGTGTAGGTAATATTGCGACTGGTGAGGCAGCTTTAAAGTTGTATAACGAAGGAGCAGATATAGTAAAAGTAGGTATCGGGCCAGGATCAATTTGCACAACAAGAATGATAGCTGGTATTGGTGTTCCTCAAATTAGTGCTATTTTAGATGTTAAGAAAACTATTAAAAATAAAAAAATTAAAATTATTTCTGATGGAGGTGTCAAATTTTCTGGCGATATAGTCAAGGCGATAGCAGCTGGTGCGGACGCAATTATGATGGGCTCTATTTTTGCTGGAACAGAAGAAAGTCCTGGAAAAAAATATAAATATAAAAATAAGTTATACAAATCTTATAGGGGTATGGGATCAATAGGGGCAATGTCAGCAGGATCTTCAAATAGATATTTTCAAAAAAATCATAAGAATAAATCTAAATTTGTCCCAGAAGGTGTGGAGGCTAGAGTTGCGTACAAAGGAAGAGTTAGTAAAATATTATATCAATTACAAGGAGGATTGAGATCATCCATGGGTTATATAGGTGCAAAAAAAATTGTTGAAATAGAAAAAAAAAGTAAATTTATAAAAATTACTAAAGCAGGGTTTTACGAGAGTATGGTACATAGTGTAGAAAAAACAAATTAAGAAATTAATTTTAAAACATGAATAAAATAAAACTAATAATTTTTACATCACTATTCTTAACAAATTTTATTTACGAAATTTCGTATGCTAAAAATTTGAACTTTCAAGAAGGAGAAAAATTATTCAACAACAAGAAATTTAAAGATTCAAAGTTTTATTTTGAAAAAGATATTGTGTTTAATCCTAAAAGTGAAAATTCTTACTTATATTTAGCTAAAATATTTAAAGAACAGGAAAAAGATATTTTAGAAGAGAATAACTTAAATACTGTTTTATTGCTCAATCCAAAAAATGAAGAAGCGATTTATCTTTTAGCTTTGTTACATATTAAAAAGTATAACTTTTCAAAAGTAAAAAAACTTATTGCAACTATTGCCTCCGTGTGTGAAAAAATGTGTACTACACAATTGGAATTAAAAGAAAAATTAGACGTAGCGCAAAAAGGTAAATGAACCAAGATACAAAAAATGACAAAATTATCATTGTCGATTTTGGCTCTCAAGTTACAAAATTGATTGCTAGAAGAATTAGAGAACACAAAGTCTTCTCAGAAATACTCACTTTAAAAGATGTAAAAAAAAAAAATGTATTTGAAAATGTTAAAGGAATCATTCTGTCAGGAGGTCCTGCATCTGTTACTAAAAATAAACTTCCAACTATTCCCAATGAGCTTTTCAATTTAAATATTCCTATTCTTGGCATTTGTTATGGACTTCAATTAATTACAAAACATTTTAAGGGAAAAGTAAAATCTACTGCTAAGAAAAGGGAATTCGGGCGAGTTGAACTATCTAAATCTAAAAACTCTTTACTAATCAAAGGGTTTTTTAAAAAAAAAAAAAGTAACGTCTGGATGAGTCACCAAGATTCTGTTTATAGATTACCAAAAGGATTTATTAAAATAGCATCAACAAAAGAATCTACGATGACTATTATTGAGAATAAAAAAAAAAGAATATATGGTATTCAGTTTCATCCGGAAGTAACACACACAGAAAATGGCAATATTATTTTTAAAAACTTTATTTTTAATATTTGTAAAGTTAAAAATCTTTGGGAATTGAAATATGAAAAAAAAAAAATTATTAAAGAAATTAAAAACTTAGTTAATAAAGATAAAGTCATTTGTGCTTTGTCTGGCGGTGTAGACAGTAGTGTAGTAGCCTTACTAATGCACAAAGCTATAGGTAAAAGATTAAAATGCATCATGGTAGACACTGGTTTAATGAGAAAAAATGAATTTAAGTCAACGTATAAAATTTTTAAAAAAAAATATAAACTTAATGTAAAGATTGTAAATGCTTCTCAAATTTATCTTAAAACGTTAAAAAATGTTTCAGACCCTGAAAAAAAAAGAAAAATTATAGGAAATCTATTTATCAAAATCTTTGAAAAAGAAGCACAAAAATTTAAGAATGTTAAATTCCTAGCTCAAGGCACGCTATACCCTGATATAATAGAGAGTAGATCTGCAACAGGAAGCAAAACATCAAAAATTAAATCTCATCATAATGTTGGTGGTTTACCAAAAGATATGAATTTAAAACTAATCGAACCCCTAAAAGAATTATTTAAAGATGAAGTTCGCGTACTCGGTAATGCATGTGGTTTAATAAAAAGTATTTCTAACAGACATCCTTTCCCCGGCCCAGGTCTTGCAATAAGAATTATTGGCAAGATCACTCAAGAAAAAGTAAAAATTTTACAAGAAGCAGATTATATCTTTATCGAAGAGCTTATTAAAAATAAGTTATATGACAAAATCTGGCAAGCCTACGCAGCGCTTCTACCGGTTAAGACAGTTGGTGTAATGGGGGATTCAAGAACTTATGAGTATATTTGTTTATTGAGAGCTGTAGTTTCTGAAGATGGTATGTCTGCTGATTATTTCAGTTTTCCAAAAAATTTTTTAGATAAAATTTCTAATAAAATTGTAAATGGAGTGAATGGTATTAATCGTGTAGTTTATGATATAACATCAAAACCACCCAGTACAATTGAACTTGAATAAAGTGAAAAAAATTTACAAAATAATAAGATTAAAAAACAAAAGACCGCTAGTTTGCTTAACAGCTTATTCAAAGCCATTTGCAAAAATTTTAGACAAATATTGTGATATTGTTTTAGTTGGAGATTCTTTGGCTACAGCAATGCTTGGAATGAAAAATACACACAATGTTAACGTAGAAACAATGATACAGCATGGTATTAGCGTAAAAGCCAATATTAACACTGCTCTATGTATTGTAGACATGCCTGCCAATTCTTATAAAAATATCGAGCAGGCTAAAAAAAATGCCAAATTAATATTTAGCAAAACAAAATGTGACGGGGTCAAAATAGAGTGTAATGGTAAAAATTATAACATCATTAAAAGTATTGTAGACATTGGCATACCTGTAATGGGCCACATAGGGTTTACACCTCAATATTTTAAAAAGTTTAAAGTCCAAGGTGCTATAGAAAAAGAACTCAACATTTTATTAAAGCAGGCTAAGAAAAATCAAGAAGCAGGGGTTTTTAGCTTAGTATTAGAGTGTATAAATGGATCCACTGCTAGAGCTATCACAAGGTCGTTAAAAATTCCAACTATCGGGATTGGCGCCTCCATCCATTGCGACGGTCAAATACTAGTAACAGATGATATGCTAGGATTAAGTGGATTTTACCCAAAATTTGTTAAAAAATTTGTTAATTTAAATAATATAATTGAAATAGGAATAAAAAAATATAGAACTGCAGTGCTACAAAAAAAATTTCCAAATAAAAAAAATACCTTTTAAACTATGTTAAACGAAATATTAAAAAAAAACTTTTTAGCTTATTCTCTAAATTTTATCAAAAAAAAATATAAATTACTGATTATTTTATTACTTGTTTTAATTATTTTTCTTTTTGCTTTTATGTTTTATCAAGATTTGAATAAAAAAAACAATATTCAGGTTGCGGAAGAATACACCAAAGCAACTATTTTAATTAAGCAAAAAAGAGCTGAAGAAAGTAAATTATTATTAGAATCTATTATTAATAAAAATCATCAGTTTTACTCACCCTTGGCTTTATACCTAATAATTGACAACAACATTGACTTAGACGATTTAAAAATAATTAGTTACTTTAATAAAATTTTAAAAAATAATTCAATTGACAAAGAAAATTTAAATTTAATAAAAATAAAAAAAGCTATTTACCTGATTAATTTGGACAGAGAAGAACAGGTCGTTAAAACACTCAATCCTATTATTAACTCTAAATCTGTATGGAGAAAAACAGCAATTAATTTAATATCAGAATATTTTTTAGCAAAAGATCAAAATGCTAAAGCGGAAGAATATATTCAATTATTAATGAATACATCTCAAAAATAACTACAAGTGAAGAATTATATTTTAATTTTATTTGCGTTAATAACAATATCTTGTTCATTTGATAATAAGACAGGTATATGGAATGATGCCTCTAGTATTCCTACAAATGAGGAAAATATAAAAATTATAGAATCTAATAATACAAATAGTCGATACGAAAGTATATTTACTAAAAGCCAGCTATTTAACGAAGAGGTAGATTCAACAATAAATTCCACTCAAGAATTAGATTACCCTATAGTACTTAATAATTGGCCAGAACAATATGGAACTAAAACTAATAATATTTCAAATTTTTTGTATAATGGTAAAAATATATTACTCTCAAAAAGTTCGAAATTAAGCAAACGTCCTTTAAATAAAAATATTGTATTTTATGAAAACAACCTAGTTTCTTCCGACCATAAAGGACAAATTTTTGTTTACTCCTTAAATTTAAAAAAAAAAGTATTTGAGTATGATTTTTATAAAAATAAATTTAAAAATTTTGAAAAAAAAATTTACTTAACGGTAAGCAATAAAATATTGTATGCTGCTGATAATATCGGCTATGTATATGCCATTGACCTTATTAACCAAAATGTTATATGGGCTAAAAATTATGGAATACCTTTCAGATCTAATATAAAAATTGTTGATGAACAAATTTTATTAGCCAATCAAGACAATGTAATTTATTCGATTAATTCTAAAACCGGAAATAAAAATTGGCAGTTTGCAACTAGTCCTACTTTATTAAAATCTGTCTTTAAAAATAATTTTGCCATAAATGAGCTTAGTAAAAATCTATTTTTTCTAAATACTAGTGGTGAACTTTATTCTATCAATTACTCCAATAAAAAAATTAATTGGGTTTTAAATTTTAAAAACTCCTCTTTAGCTGAAGACACTGATCTTTTTTTAAGTAATCCAATTATTATAAAAAATAATAATTTACTTATATCAACAGAAAAAGCTTTACTAAATTACGATCCTTTAACTAGTGCAAAAAATTGGTCTTTCCCCTCCAACTCTACTTTAAAACCTATTCTGACCGACAATTATACATTTACATTTTCGACTAAAAATCTGCTGATATGCCTAGAAAACAAAACTGGAAAAGTCTTATGGTCAAAAGATATATATCGTGAATTAAAAGAAACTAAAAAAGAAATTGGGAATTTTTATGATTTTAATATAACCAACAACAAAATTAATCTATTTTCCAAAAAAGGATATTTACTATCTTTTGATTTCAAGAACGGCAATCTAGAGTACATAAAAAAAATTAGTAAAAATGGTTTAAGTTCACAAATAATTTTTATCAAAGATAATATGTTTCTAATTGACACTAAAAACAAATTATTAAAATTTAATTAGTTAAGTTATTTTAATTATTTGATTTAGCACTTAATAAAGATAATTGAGTAATTTTCCCTTCTCCCAACATATCTGTAGGCTTTACGGGATAATCACCTGTAAAATAGTGATCGCTTAATTGAGGGTATATTTTATTTCTTTGTTCAAAACCTATGGCTTTATACAACCCCTCCAAGCTTAAAAATTTTAACGTTTTTGCATTAATATGATTGCACATTTCTTCATTATTTTTTCCACTAGCTAGAAGTTCCTTCTTAGTTGGCATGTCAACGCCATAAAAGTCAGGATAAAGTATTTTAGGACAAGCAATCCTCACGTGGACTTCTTTCGCACCGGCATCATAAAGCATTTTTACTATTTTGTGGCAAGTAGTCCCTCTAACCAAAGAGTCATCAACTAAAATAATCGATTTATTTTTTACCAAAGTTTGAGTTGCATTTAATTTTAATTTTACACCAAAGCTTCTAATACTTTGTGTTGGTTCAATAAAAGTTCTCCCTACATAATGATTTCTTATTAGGCCTAATTCAAAGTTTTTTTTTGAAAATTGACTATACCCAATTGCAGCTGGTACACCTGAATCAGGCACAGGTATAACTAAATCTGCTTTTACATCAGTCTCTTTAGCAAGCTCTTCACCCATCTTTTTTCTATACTCATAAGCACATTTATTGTTAAGCATACTGTCTGGTCTTGCAAAATAGATATATTCAAAGGCACAAGGTCTTGCTTTCTTGGTAGGAAAGGGTTTTAAACTATTTAATTTTCCATTTTCAATAATTATAATTTCTCCATTTTCTACTTCTCTAATAAATTTAGCCCCAACAATATCTAAAGCACAGGTCTCTGAGGCCAGTATAAAAGACTCTTTTAATTTCCCTATTACAAGTGGCCTGATACCAATTGGATCTCTTATGCCAATTAGTTTTTTGTTAGTCATCATTACTAACGCATAAGCACCTTGTATCTGAAATAGAGCATCAATAATTTTATCCGTCATTTTTTCTCTATTAGACTTCGCTATAAGCTGAACTATAGTTTCAGTGTCACTTGTAGTTCTGAAAATAGCACCATCCTTAACAAGACTATTTCGAAGCGACATCGCATTAGTTAAGTTTCCATTGTGTGCCAAACTAACCCCACTAGCATAAAGATCTGCAAAAAAAGGTTGAATATTTCTCAAAGAAGTCTCTCCAGTTGTTGAATACCTGTTATGCCCAATAGCCGATCTCCCGGGTAATTTTTTTATTATGTCGGGATTGGTAAAATGATCGCCGACTAATCCTTGTCTTTTTTCTAAATGAAAAGTTTTCCCATCATACGTGGATATCCCACAACCTTCTTGACCACGATGCTGTAAAGCATGTAGTCCAAGAGCAACTAAAGCGGATGCATCCTCATGATTAGAAACGCCAAAAACTCCACATTTTTCTCTAGGTTTATCTAATTTAAATTTCTTCAATCTTTTCCTTTGTGTTTAAAATATCTTCGTAGTTAGGAAACTCATCTTTAATTAAATCACTTCCTTTTTTAACTAAATCAAAAGAAAAAGCTGAATTCGTTGATATACCCCATTTTGAATAAGGATAAAACCAATTTAAAACAGAGAAAACACAAACTGCTATTATGTAACCTCTAAAAATTCCGAAAAAAACACCAAAAGATTTGTCTACAGAACCAAGTCCTGTCCACTTTACTGTTTTTCCAATAGCTTTCCCCAAAACAATACTAAGAAACAAAAGAATAACAAATACAAAAACTCTAATTCCAACACTATTTACAAAATCAGATTCTATATAGTTAGTTACCCACGGTTGAACTTTAGGAACTAAAATTATTGTTCCTACAGTGGAGGCTACCCACTTTAATGATGAAAGAAAACTCAAAGAGAATCCATCTGCGTAACATTTAATCACATTGTATAAAATTATAAGTAAAAAAATAGTATCAAATAATAATATATTATCTTTTATAAATTCAATTAAATTATTCATTACCAAAAGGTTTTAGAACTAAAATTAACTTAGGCAAAAGAGTTAACACTGAGATCAGCGCTAAAAGCATTGCTATACCCGTGAAGACACCAAAGTAGATAGTTGGTATAAAGTTTGACAATACTAATATAGAAAATCCAAAAACAATAGTTATTGAAGTATTAAGTATAGCTACACCAACCGTATTATGGCATCTGTCGATAGTTTGATTATAATTTTTTATTTTTTTAAATTCTTCTTTAAATCTGTAAATATAATGAATGCTATTATCGACAGCTATACCAATAGTAATAGCAGCTATAGTAATAGTCATCATGTCCAGAGGTATTCCAAGCAAGCCAATAATGCCTAGAATAAAAAATGCAGCCATAAAATTTGGAACAACACCTATTAAAGAGAGCATAAGATTTCGAAAAAGAATTAGAAACATAAATGATATTCCAAACATAACCACACCTAAAGTTAAAATTTGAGACTTAAAAAGACTCTGTAGTAAATTGTTAAAAAGAATTACTACGCCAGCTAGTTTGTACTCTTCTTTTGAAAGACCCACTTTATTAATCAAATCATTTTTTATTTTATTGATTAAATCATTCCTTCTAAGATTTTTTGTAGAATCTTTAATTCTAACGCTAACTCTAGCCTCACTATTCTTTACTGATATGTAGGGTGAAATAATTTCTTTTTTTATTTCTTTTGGCATTTTACTATATAGGACAGCAGTTTCTAACGTTTCAAGTTTGTTACCAGTCAAATCTTCCGCAACTCTTATAATGGAACCAAAAGACATAACTTTTCCAATTTCAGGTAAAGAATCTAAATAATCATGCACTTTTAAAATTTTATCTATTTTATTCCTTGTGAACCAATATTTTGCCGGGTCATCTTTTTTGGCTTCATTGTCTTCTTCCCACTCTGAAAATTCATCATCCTTTTTTTCTTTATTTTCATTATTAGGAAATTTTAAAATAACATCTAAAGAAGTAGTACCACCAAGTTTATCGTCAATAAGTTTCATGCCTTTATAAATTTCTGTTTTTTTATCAAAATAATTAATAAAACTATTTTCTACTTCTAGTTTTGAAATTCCATAGACACTTAATGCAATCACAACCAGAGAAGAGCTAAAAATAATAGAAGTGTTATTTTTTGTAAAATTACTAAGCATGCTAGTAATTTTAGACTTTTCTTCTTTTTCGTTAATAGAATCCTCTTCACTGCTAAACGTATTAAGGAGAGCAGGGACAAGGGTAAAAGTGACAACTACAGACACCATTAGTCCTATTGTCATCATCCAGCCAAAATCAATAATAGGTTTAATTCCACTAAATATTAAAGATAGAAAAGCACATATTGTAGTTAAAGCTGTATAAAGTATAGGTAAAAACATTTTACTAGTCGCTTCGTAAACTGCATCTTGAATATTTAACTCTTTATATTCCTTTTTAATTTGCAAAAATCTAACGGTAACATGAATATTCATCGCCATATTCAATATCAACATTAAAGCAATAAAGTTTGACGAAATCACCGTAACTTTCCAACTTAGTAAACCCAAAATACCAATCATTGACCCAACTGAAAAAGCACATCCTAATAATGGTATAACAACTAATTTAATTTTTTTAAATATGAGCCAGAGGGTAAAGATAATAAATAAAAAAACTCCAATTCCAAAAACAATAATATCACTTTTAACAAATGACATCATATCGTCCGTGATCATCGGTAATCCTCCTAAATGTATTTGAGCATTTTCACCATATCTTTTAATTACACCTCTAATTTCATTAATATTTTGATGGTTTTTTTGGTTATATAAATTTCTATATGAGTCGTACTCAACATTAAAAATATCTTTACTTTCCTTTTGAGAATTATTTAAATTTCCAGCTATTTCTAAATTAAAGTAATTATTTTTAGTTTTTATAAGCTCATTTAATTTTTTATCTTGTTTTAAGTAAACAACTATACCCGACGTTTTACCGTCTGTGCTGATCACGTATTCTCTATAAATTGGACTGTTAAGGATTTCCTCAAAGCCTTTTTTTTTATCTATTTCCGGATAAGATAAAGTTTTATAATTTTTTAACCTATCCATTAGAGGCGCGTCATTATTTTTAAATAATGGTACGTCAATTACAGTTACTACACTGTCCACCCAGTCGAGTTTTTCTATTTTTGACTTTAGGTATTGAAGATTTATAACTGTTTCTGAATCTGTAAAGCTTAATACTGGTGTATAAGTAAGAATAAGATATTCTTTAGATCCGTATCTATCATTAATTTCTCTTAAGTACTTTAAATCTCTATCACTCTCCAGTAACAAAGAGTCAGTTGACGCATCTAACTTGAAATCTTTTGAAAAATAGAGAAAAAATGACAGAGTACAGCAAACCAAAACAATAGAAGTTTTTGAGAAATCTATGATTATTTTTTTATAAATTTTGCCAAACATCACTTAAGTTGAGATATATCTTAAATCATACATAACTAAAGTATTAATTTTTAGGCAAATCTTTAAATTTCGTATACATACCTTCAAATTCTACATGCACTGTACCAGTTGATCCGTGTCTATGTTTACCAACAATAAGGTTCGCTAATCCATGAATGTCACTCATCTTTGATTGCCATTCTGCATGCTCAATAGAGCCCTGTTTAGGTTCTTTTTTTTCTAAATAATACTGTTCTCTATAAACAAACAAGACAACATCAGCATCTTGTTCAATAGATCCTGATTCCCTTAGGTCTGAAAGTTGAGGTATCTTATCATCTCTTTGTTCAACCGCTCTCGAAAGCTGTGACAGAGCAACCACAGGTACATTTAGTTCTTTGGCAAGCGCTTTTAGACCTTGGGTAATTTCTGAGATTTCCTGAACTCTACCATCCATTCTGTTTGAATTTGTTCTCATTAATTGAATGTAATCAACTACAATCAATTTTAGACCAAATAATCTTTTAATTCTTCTCGCTCTATTGCTCAGAGTCGAAATTGCAATAGCAGGAGTTTCATCTATATAGAGAGGTAAGTCATATATATTTCTTGACGCCTCGATATAACGATTTAACGTTTCTTCTGTTGCTTTTCCAGTTCTTATTTCATGAGAAGAAATTCTTGCTTGTTCTGATAAAATACGTGTTGATAGTTGTTCTGAAGACATTTCTAAAGAAAAAAAAGCAACAGAACCTTTTTCGTTATTTTCCTGCATAGTCTTTGCCGCGTGATAAGCAATATTTGTAGCAAGAGCTGTTTTCCCCATAGACGGCCTCCCAGCGATAATCACTAGGTCAGATCTGTGTAAGCCACCCAACTTTTCATCTAAATCTGTTAAGCCAGTAGGAACACCTACAATTCCCTGATCACTTTTCATGGCTAAAGTTGCCATTTCAATAGTTTGATCTAATGCTTGATTAAATTTTAAAAAAGTTTGTGAAAAATTTCCTCGTTCGGCTAAATCAAATAATGATTTCTCAGCATCTACAATTATATTTTCTCCCGTTTTTTCTATTTGATCATCCTTAGCCTGATCATCAATTCCTTCAGAAATAAATATAAGTTCTCTTTTGACGTACATTTCATGAATTATTTTAGCATAATCAATTGCTTGCTTAATAGAAGATGAAAACCTTGTTAACTTAACTAAATAATCGACTCCACCAACCTCACTCAATCCAGAATCATTTTCAAAATAGTTTTTTAGAGTAATAGGATTAGCTATCATTCCTTTATTGTTTAAATTTTCTACAACTTCATAAATTTTTCTATGTATAGGATCAAAAAATTTAGCTGCATTAACTATGTTAGAGATTTCATCAATAATATCATTATTAACCAAAACAGAACCGATTAAGGATTGTTCAGCTTCTATATTAGATGGTAGTTTATTTTCTTCTGAATTTCTTATGCTAAGTTTAACTTTTTCCATACACATATAATAGTTAAAGAAACTTTAATAGAAACTTAAAAGTTACACACTTTTTTTTCTACCTGTGGAAAAATATTTAGATGGAGTCTATTTTATCAACTTGTAAATTAACGATGACTGTAACTTCGGCATGAAGATTTACATTAATTTTATACTTGCCAATCTGTGTAATTTCTTGTCTTAAATCTATTTGGGAAGGGTTAATATCAACCTGTAGTACGTCTTTAAAAGCATTAGACACTTCTTTTGGTTTTATAGAACCGTATAGCTCACCATTGTCTTTAGATTCTTTGCTAAATTTTAAAGTCTTATTAGAAATCTTAGAGGCAGTTTCTTCAAATTGTTTTTTTACCTCATCGTTTATTTTGTTTAACTCAGCTTTTTTTTTACTAACAAATTCTACATTTTCCTTACTAGCTCTTAAAGCCTTGCCTTGTCTTAAAAGATAATTTCTACCAAATCCATTTTTGACTTCAACTTGATCGCCAATTTTGCCAAGTTTCATAATATTTTCTAAAAGTATAATTTGCATAGTTAAAGAAGTCCTAAAATTTTAGCTTTTTTAATTTCACTTGTTAATTTTCTTTGTTTATTTTGAGAAACTGAAGTTATCCTTGATGGCATAATTTTATCTGTATCAGAAATATATCTTCTTAATACCTTTATGTTTTTATAATCTACAACTGGTGCATCTTTTCCAGATAGAGGGCATTTTTTGGAAAATCTAGAGTCTGATTTTTGAAACAAACTTAGTTTGTTTAAAGGGTTCTGAGGTCTTTTATTAAATTTTTTATTACTTTTTCTTTTCATTGCTATCTTTTTCTTTGAAGTATTCTGTTTCGGTGTCTAGTTTTTTATATCTTACAGTTAAATGCCGAAGTAAAGAGTTGTCAATTACACTGTTTTTTTTAATTTCTTCCAAAGTTTTACTTTCACCTTTAAATTTGTAATGTATATAAAACCCCTTGTTATAAGATCTGATTTTTTTTGCAAAAGATAAAAGTCCCCATTTCTCAACTTTTATAACTTCACCTTCGGTTTCATTAATAATGTCTTTATATTTTTTTTCTATTTTTTCTATTTCTGGTGTAGAAATGTCTTGTTTTGCTATTATTGTGTGTTCGTAAAAACTCATTGATGAGACCATTTATTGTTTATTTATTAAAAGAACGGTTTTATACTATTATAAGTACGTCAATTCAATACTAATAATGTTATAAAAAACCAACTATACAAATGAAAGCTATATTATTTCCAGGTCAGGGTTCACAAATAGTAGGTATGGGAAGTGAATTCTATAAAAATTTTCCTATTGTTGAAAAAATATTTTCAGAAGCGGATGAAGCTGTTAATTTCAGTATATCTAAAATTATACTGGAGGGACCGGAAAGTGAACTTAAACTTACACAAAATACTCAACCTGCAATACTTTTAGTTAGTTATTCAATTTTTTCGGTTTTGAAAAATGAATTTAATTTTGATTTAGAAAAAATAAAATATTTTGCTGGCCACTCATTGGGAGAGTATAGCGCTTTGCTTTGTGCTAATTCTTTAAATTTTAAAGATGCGTTGCAATTGCTTTTTGAAAGAGGAAAATCGATGCAAGAAGCTGTACCGGTAGGTAAAGGGAGTATGCTGGCAGTTCTTGGTTCTAAAATGGAGGATGTCAATAACTGTATTTCTCAACTTAAAAATAAAGGAGTATGTGAAATTGCCAATGACAATGCAGAAGGACAAATTATAGTAAGCGGCAACATAGAAGCTGTTGAAGAACTTAAAAATATTTTAAAAGAAAAAAAAAAGAAAAGCATTACACTACCTGTTAGCGCTCCATTTCATTGTTCGTTAATGAATCCAGCGGCCATTAAAATGAAAGAAAAAATTAATAATATAAATTTTAGAAAACCTGACTATGAAATTATAGGTAATGTTACTTCTCTGCCAACAAATAACCCTGATGAAATAAAAAATTTATTAGTAAAACAAATTTATTCAAGAGTTAGATGGAGAGAAAGCATACTTTTTATGGCGAATAAAAAAATTAACGATTTTATAGAAATAGGACCAGGTAAGGTTTTAACCGGTTTAGTTAAAAGAATATTACCTGACAGTAATTCCTTTAGTATTAACTCAATAGATGATATTAAAAATTTAAATAATGAATCTTCGTGATAAAAAAATACTAATCACTGGTGCGACAGGAGGTATTGGTTATAGTTTAGTCAAAACATTTTCTAAATTTGGATCTAATATTATAGCCACAGGAACAAATCAAGATAAACTAGATAAATTAAAAAATGAATTTAAAAACATTAACATTAAACAATTTAAATTAGACGAACACTTGAAAATAGAACAATTTATAGATTCATGTCACAAGGATCTTGGAGGGCTTGATATTTTAATTAATAATGCCGGCATAACATTGGATAATCTTTCTATTAGATTAGCAGATGAAAATTGGAAAAAAGTAATTGACGTCAACCTAACATCTACGTTCCTGATGTGTAAATACGTTATAAAAAAAATGTTAAAAAACAAATATGGAAAAATTGTAAATATTACATCTATTGTAGGTCACACCGGTAACCTTGGCCAAGCTAATTATGCTGCTTCCAAAGCAGGTATTGTCGGTTTCTCTAAAAGTTTAGCAATTGAGTACGCAAGAAAGAAAATAAATATTAATTGTATTTCACCTGGTTTTATAAAAACAGACATGACAGATAATATTGGTGATGATTTTAGAGCGTCTCTCATTGCAAAAATCCCAAGTGGGGATCTAGGAACCGGACAAGATATCGCTAACTGTGCTGCTTTTTTGTCATCAGATATGGCAGACTATATTACAGGTGAAACTATACATGTTAATGGTGGTATGTATATGTCTTGACAATTATTTTTAATAATCTAATAACAAATTTAATCATTAACTGAAAAATAGGATTTTTAATGTCAGATGTTAGTACAAAAGTTAAAAAGATAGTAGCAGACCACCTCGGTGTTGAAGAAGAAAAAGTTACAAACGAAGCAAGCTTTATCGATGATCTAGGAGCAGATAGTTTAGATACCGTAGAATTAGTTATGGCATTTGAAGAAGAATTTGGTTCTGAAATCTCTGACAGTGAAGCAGAAAAAATATTAACAGTTGGTGATGCAATCAAGTTTATTGATAGTAAATCTACTAATTAATTTATATTTTAAAACCAAACTAATATGACTTCCAGCAATGGCAGTAAAATGGTAATATTATCTTCCCCTTCAGGAGCGGGCAAGACAACATTAACAAAAAAAATTCAACAAAAATATCAAAATTTTAAAATATCCGTATCTCACACAACCAGAAAACCCAGGTCAGATGAAGTTGATGGTATTGATTATTTTTTTGTAAATCAAAAAGACTTTGAAAAAAAAATTTCAGGTAATGAATTTTACGAACACGCAAGAATATTTGATAATTTATATGGCACTTCAAAAGATTCAGTAAACAACCTTTTAAAAAAAAAAAATGATATTTTATTTGATATTGACTGGCAGGGGACCCAACAACTATCCAAATTCAAAGAACTAAATTTAATTAAAATATTTTTGGTGCCACCAGATAAAATTGAGTTAGAAAAAAGATTGATTCAAAGAAATCAAGATAAGCCCGATGTAATTACAGAAAGGTTAAAAGCATACGATAACGATATTTTTCATTGGTCTGACTATGACTATGTAATAATTAATGATAATTTAGACAACTGTTTTATGCAAATTGAAAAAATTATAATAGAAGCAAAAAAAATTAATAATTAAATCTCTTTTTCAAAATATTCTGTAATTTTAAAGTATTCCTTTTCTGTAATTTTGTTTGGGCGTAAGTTCAAATCTATTTGTAGTTTTTCAGCAATTAACAGCGGATCTTTGAAAAGTGTTTTAAATGCTTTGTTAATCATCTTTCTTTTTTTAGAAAAAAAAACGTGAGTAATTTTTTCAAGATTTGAAATGTCTTTAATTTTAAAATCTTTATTTATGATAGGCTCAAATACTAAAACCGTAGATTTAATTTTTGGTACTGGGAAAAAACAATTTTCAGAAATATTAAAGTGATCTACAATTTTTAATCTAGCTTTTGTTAACACAGTTAATCTTCCAAAAGAAGAAGACTTGCTTTTAGCTAAAATTTTATCTGCTACCTCCTTTTGAAACATTAAAACTAGTCTTTTATATTTAGGTAGCCATTTTTTAAGCTTAATCAATTTAGCCAATATCTGGGATGAAATATTATATGGTAGATTTCCTATTATTATTGAATCACTATTTATTCTATCTTCAAAATGAAACTTAAGAACATCTTCATTAAAAATTTTAAGATTCTTTAAACTACCAAATTCTTTTTTCAAATAATTTACTAATTTATGGTCTTTTTCTATCAAAATTAAACTTTTCGGATTGTTGTCTATAATTTTCTTTGTTAAATTGCCTGTCCCAGGACCAATTTCAACAATATTATTATTTTCAACATCTGATAGTTTTATTATTTTATTAATAATATTGTTATCAATTAAAAAATTTTGTCCTAAAGATTTTTTTGGATTAATCATTAGTTTTACAAAAAAAATTAATCGCACTTATCAAACTTTGTGGGTTAGCTTTATTTAAACCAATTATATCTTGTGCTGTACCATGATCAGGACTAATTCTTAAATATTTCAAACCCAGAGTTATATTTATAGCATCATATCCATATAGCGCCTTAAAGGGAGCGAGTACTTGATCATGGTACATACCTACGATTATATTGTAGTCTAGTTTTCTTTGTATATTGAAAACTGTATCAGCCGGATACGGACCCTTAATACGTACACCTAATTTTTTTAACTGATGCACAGCAGGAGTAATAATTCTATTTTCAACGGAATTTTTTCGATTTTCACTGTTGTGTGGATTTAAACCTAAAATTATTATTTTAGGCCTTTTTTTTATTAATTTATAGTAAAACTTATCAAGAGTTAAAATTTTCTTTTTTATTAATCCTATTTTAATTTTACTCGTTATATTTTTTATATCTAAATGAGTAGTTAAAGGCACAACTGATAATTTTTTATTATAAATCATCATTATTTCTTTATTTTTTACATTATTTTTAGATGCCAGATACTCAGTAACCCCTAGAAATTTTTTTTCAAAAATATTTTTATTGATTGGTGCGTTAATAAAACCTTTAATTTTATTATTTATCGCTAACCTATGAGCAGTTTCCAAGCTTTTTAAAACATATTTTTTTGTATTTGCGATATTTGATTCAAATGCTGATTTAAAATCAAATGGAATATTTAATACACATAGATTTTTTTTATATTTAATCTCTTTAATTGAATTAATTTTTGAAATTTTAATTTTTAAACCAATTTTATTAATTTGTTGTTGTAAAATTGCATGATTTCCAATTACAAATAAATTTTTTTTTACTTTACGCCATGCTTTTACAATTATTTCAGAATTAATACTATTAGGTTCACCTGCCACTATAGCAATTAGTTTTCTCATTGAAATTTAATCGAAATTAAACTCTCTAGATTTGAGTAGTGTGATCTAGAGTACAGACTTAATTTTTCTTGCTTTTTATTTATAATAACTTTGTCTCTTAACTTATCTATTCCAGTAGTAGTATATTTTTCTTTATCTAAGCTAGTTACTTGTTCAATTTCATTTTCTATATCAATAACATTAATATTAATTTGATTTTTGTAAAATGAATAAATTAAGGTATTCCAAAGAAGTTCAGTTTTAAATTTTTCAACAAACACCTCATAATTTATATTATTTTCTTTAAAAATTTCTTTTAAACCAATTGGGTTATCTGCAAATTTTTTATCGATATTACTAATATAATTTTCTAAATCTTCTTTGTTAAAATTTTCAATCTTATATTTATTAATTTCGCTTTTTTTAATAGAATTTTTGATTAAACTTTTAATTGCATAATCTTTGTATTTATTAATATTTTCTTGACTGATTTCTATCTTTGCGACTGTTAAATTTGTAAGTATTTCATTTCTGATATCTTCTGAAGTTATTATGGAAGCTCCTACTTTAACAATTATTTTATTGATTGTTTGGGACTGTGATGAAGAAAAGATGAAGCTATTGCTAAGAAAAAAAAAACATATTATTATATAAATTTTATTCATCATCTAGATAAGCTTGGTCCATTAATATTCGCGAAAGGAATTATAGATATAGTAAACATTAAAGTATTTGCTGGCTCTATATCTCTATCTGTATAAAATTCTCTCCTATATCCAATGCCAGCTTTCAAACAGTCATTAATATAGTTATAGCTTAAATTATAAAATTCAGCTGAACTTGTTAAAAGATTTCTTTTTGTAGAGAAATTTATTTCATTCGAGCTGCCTATTCTAAAGTTTGCATTAGATTGAACAAATTCTTGATTTCCAATGTGATTTTTTTCTTGTAAATAACTAATGTTAAATTTCGCTTTTTCAAAATTAAATTCTGAGCCAATTTCATTATAGTTAAAAGTTTTATAATTTTGGTCCAAAGAAAAATTATATTTTACACTAAGTTTATCATTAATATTGTATTCAGTTATTCCTACTACATCTGAAAATTTTTGATCCAAAGAAGTGCTGGCTGGAATATCTATATTTTCTTTAGACGAAATAACTTGTCCTACAGAAAAAGAAAATTCATTTCTTTCTGCTATTTTTTTTTTATTTAATTTTTTCTTTTTATACTCAAATCCTATTGACGTACTTAAACCATTTTCTATTACATCCAAGTCATTAACTTTGTTTAAACTATAAAGATTTTCATAATTTAGTTTGCCTCCTTGTATGTTTCTCATATGTCCTGGTGCGTATCTTAAAAGAAATTTAGGAGTGAGTGTATGTAAGTTTTTATTTATATTATCTGTTTTATATAAAGCTAATTTTGCAAAGTAGCCCAGTACAGAATTTATTTCTGTATTTTCTTTATCATTTTTATATTCACTTATATTTTTGGATTCATAATTAACTGTTTTTGTGAGATTTTCAAAGTAACTTTCAAAGCCTAATTTATTTAACCACTTATTTGATTTCCAGTTAAAACTATTAACCAGCATATTATTTTGTTTATTTGTGTCATAATTTCTTAACTCAAGATTAGTTGATAAATTTAATAATCCATATTTTTCATGAGCCATAATATTTTTTTCTATAGCTATAGGTAGAATGTATTCATTTCTTAGATGTCCTGACTTATTCATATCCTCATAAATGCTTGGTACTGCACTAAAATAAAAATCTTTGTTTTGATATGAAACATTAATCGAATTTTCTATTATATTTTTATCTTTATCTACTAGTTCAGTATCAATATCGTACACTTTAAAATATGTATCATTTGAAACATTTTGTAAGTTAATCTCAAGTTCACTAAATTTTTCATCTTCGTCTACTAATGTTTTTGTAAAATTTGCGAATAAATGTGCTCGACCACCTTTAGTTTTTCTAATATTTTTTTTTTTATAGCCCTGCGTATAACCTGCGTCCACTATCAGGAAAGATTTTTCAAAATCTTGCCTGTATTCAGCTAACATAAGCGGGTTTTCGCTAGCATATAATTTTGGAGTAAAGGTAATATCTCGATCATTGCCCATATTCCAGAAATAGGGAGCGACAATACCAGAGCCTAATGTAGTACTATTAGTTAATGAAGGAGGCAATAATCCCGATCTCCTTTTTACAGTTGGGTCAGGGTGTGAAAATTTAGGCGAAAAAAATATTGGAAAATCATAAATTTTTAACACAACATTATCGTAATAAATTGTTTTTTTGGTTAGGTCATGTTTAATTTTTTTTGATTGTAGTGTCCAAGGAGGACATTTATCTTTACCCCTGTTCTTGCAATAAGTAAAAATTCCCTTTTCTAGAGTGTTAGTGTTCTGAGAAAATAACATTGTATTTGCATAAATCCTTGGTTCATTTTCTGAATTTGTGAGCATATCACTATCATTTAAAAAACCTTTTACATCAGTTCCAATAATTTTCTTCTTCTTTTCATCAATGTAGATTTCAGAAAAATTAAATTTATTATTATTTAGATCGGTAATTTTTATTTCACCTTTTGAAAAAAAAATATTAGTTAAAATAGAATAATTAAACATGCTAACTAAAATTTTATTACCATCTTTATCTTTAATACGAGTACTGTAATTAGAATAAATTATTTTTTTTTCATTGTCTAAAATAATATTTGAACCTAAAATCTCATATCCTTCTGAGGTTATAATCTTTGTTTCACCTATTGTTTCAAAAAGCTTCTGAATTTTATTATGTTTCGCATAGCTAGTAAAAAATTTATTATTTTTTTCATCCTTAGCTTCGACACTACCCTCAAATAATGTCACCTTGTTTTTATCATCATATTTAATTTTAGAAGATTTAATTTCCAGTTCTTGAGAAAATAATTCAAAAGAAGAGAAAACAACAAATATAAAAGTTATAATAAAAAAATTATTTTTCATTTATTTGAATAAGTCCCATAGAACAGAATAAGCCTATCACAACTACAGGCATCCATATTGATAAAATTAAATTAATCTTTCCAGTTTGTCCCAAAGCTATAGATAAATCTTTAAAATAAAAAATGATAACTGATATTAATATAGAAATAATTACATAGTAGTAATTTTGTTTTGCGTCTGATGAACCGATAGTAAAGATTGCAGCCAACACTACCATTAAGGAAATAAAGAAGGGAAGCGCTACAAACTTATGAATAGTTGTGTTCAATAGCTTTTTAGAATAACCAATTTCGTTCAAATATTTATAGTCTTTAATTAAATCAAAGAAAGATAACGTGTTTAAATTTCTAAATAAAGAATTAATTTTATCTAATACTTTTTCTGTATAAAAATCATATTCTTCATGCCAAACTTTTTTATTTCCATTATTGTCATCATAGACGTGAGCATTTTTCATTTTCCAGGGATTGTCCAAAATTATTGCGCTTTCTGCCTCTATACGCCTTAAAATTTTATTTTCAGTACTAAAAATAAAAATAGAAATTTTTTTCAAGTTTTGACCTTCAATTTTTTCTGCATTTATAATTTTATATCCATTATTTGTGATTTCTTTTATCCAAAGTCCATTTTTATTGACTGAAATTAAATGATCCACATCTCTGGAGTATTTTGACTTTTCTGTCTCGTAAAACTTAACAAGAGTCGAAGTGATTGGGGTAATAAAAAGCAAAAGGATCCAACCCATTAAAAAAGTAAAAAAAGTAATAATTAAGGTAATTTTCAGGTTGGAATAGCCAAAAATTTTTATAGACAGCAAGTCCTTGTTAGATCTTATGCTGACAAAATAAAACATAGAACTTAAAAAAACTATAAAAGGCATTAATTCTATAATTAAAGTTGGTACAAATGACAAAGTTAACATAACAGGTAGATGCATTGATTGATCTAAATTTTTAAAAAACTCTATTTCTTCAAATAAGTTTAACAAAATACCGAGTGAAAAAAAAATAAAAATTGTATTAATAAACACCTTAAAAAAATTAACTAATAAATATTGATTAAGAATTTTGTTCATTTTGTATTTTTTATAGCAGATATATTTTTATTTAATAAATAATATAAAATTATGAACAAGACGACAGGTGAAAAGAAGTACAATCCAAGAATAAAATTCGAAAATCCTGTATACCTCACTGTTATTTCAGCGAAAACTAAAATTATGAAAGCAAATATAAAAATAATATATTTTCTTAAAAAATTTCGTTTTTTATCTTTTTTATATAACAATAAAAATGAGGCTATTATGGAGATCAAAGGTATATACAAAGGCATTCCTATCCGCTTAGAAAGATTTTCAACAACTATTTGTCTATTATTTTTTACTAAACATTTTTCTGCATTAAGATCGTTAAAACATAGCAAAAGATTAAGTGAAGAAATTTCTTGAATTTTTGGCTGAGTAATCGTTCTTGTATTGAAATTAGCAATATTTAATTCAGTTTTTTCGAAATCAATATTTTTAATTTCTTTTTTTTTACTTAAAGTCTGAATAGTTCCATCAAATAAAAATAGTTTATTATTTTTCACATATCCTCTTTGTGCATAAATAGTTGTGTCTATTGAATTTCCAATCTCACTAATCATTGTATTTAAACTTCCACTGCTATCTTTAATAAATATATTTAATAAATCACCTTCTAAATTTTTACCATCAATATAAAAAGTAATTCCTGTAAAACTGTCGCTAAAATCATTTGATTTAAGTATAGAATTAACTTGTATAAAATTCGTTTCTCTCAGTAGTGATCTTGATTTATTTAATGACATAGGATTAACAATCATTGATAGTACGATTTGAAAAAGAACCACTAAAAAACTAAATAAAAAAAAAATATTTACTACTTTGATTTTACTTAACCCTGTGGTCCAAAGAATTAGCATTTCTTGTTGTCTCTCAAATTTTGTAATTGATATTATTAGAGCCAATAAAAATGATAGTGGCACGAATCGTGAGGCAGTGGTAGTGACGTTAAGTAAAGAATATTTAAAATAGATATGTGAAGCGTAGCCATCTTCAATTATTAAATCTAAAAAATTAACAGCCCTAACAGTCCAAGCTATGGCAGTAAAAGTTAATAAAATTGTTAAAAAATTTTTAAAAATTTCATTAAAAAAGTAAATATAAATTTTGTTTTTTAGCATTAAAATACGATGTCTATCTAAAGCAACTTCTAACAAAACTCAATCTGAGTAGAGCCAAATGATCAATTTTTTTATTGAAATTTGATATATTTATACATATATACCATTCAGCTCTTATGAGAGAGTATTTAAAAATTTATGTCGATTAAAATCACCTATTCAAATAAAGCAAATAACAAGTCTTCAGGTAATCTTGTCTTATTTACTGATGAAAAATTCAATATTAGCCACTTAAAAAAATATACCTCTAACACTGAGTTTTCTTACATAAAAGATTTGTTGAAAACCAGTGATTTGACAAAAAATATATTTGTTTTTGAGATTAATTCAAAAAAAAAGATACTTTTAATTTCTATTAAAAAAGATTTGAAGAGAATTGATATAGAAAATTTAGGTGCTGAATTTTATAGATATATAAATTATGGAAAAAATAGCGAGTATTTTATTAGCTCTGAGAGTATAATTGGTAAACATGAAAATTATACAGATTATTTTTTACACGGATTAAAACTTAAATCTTATGAATTCAACAAATATAAAACAAAGAAAGAAGCAAGACTTATTTCTATAAATGTATTGGGAAATAAAAATAAATCCTCAATTCAAAATAAATTAAAATTCAAAGCTTTGGAAGAAGGAATTTTTTATGCAAGAGATTTGGTTTCTGAGCCAGGGAATATTCTACATCCAGATGAGTATGCAAAAAGATTAAACTCTCTTAGGAAAGATGGTTTAAAAGTAAATATATATAATGAAAAAAAATTAAAAAAATTGGGCATGAATGCTTTGCTTGGCGTGGGAATGGGCAGTATTAGAGGATCATATCTCGTAACAATGGAATGGAATGGTGCAAAAAATAATTCTAAACCTTTAGCATTTGTTGGAAAAGGAGTTACTTTTGATACTGGTG
>MDTF01005000.1_pt1 | contig 25155 bp, 18 predicted proteins | sample 811191 | NCBI WGS metagenome assembly MDTF01 (sample SAMN05326649, study PRJNA326480) | marine metagenome | isolation source: seawater | place: Southern Ocean | collected 2011
ATCTACCCTCTATGAGCTGCTTCGCTCCTAGTAGCTCTTGAATCCTCCTCATCTTGTCCGTATTTCCAATAAGAGGTAGATCTGAATTCATTGCGCTTTAAGTTGAAATTATCCCTCAACATATTCACAATAAATTTAGATGCAGCGTACTCAGCAGCAACAAAAACAAATCGAGATTTATCCTCAGGAAATTCCAATTGAGCAACTTGATGCGGCAATGCTGATGTTTTTCCAGGCTCATCATTAAACGCCCAAATTAGCTCTACACCTGCTGGTTTTTGTAATTGTAAAACATCCGCTTCGTCATAAACTTCAATAATTACTTTACCCATAGCATCTGCAGGTAATTGCTCTAACATCACGCTAATCACAGGCAGGGCTGTATGATCTCCAACGAAAACGTAAAAGTCTGCAGATTCAAACAGTACCTTCCCTTTTTCTTTCATCAATACACCCAATTGATCTCCTTTTTCTGCTTCAATAGCCCATTTAGAAGCCAAGCCATTTTTGCCGTGAGTAACAAAATCAACTACCATTTCACCCTCGTTTAAATCTAAATCTCTAAGCGTATAGGTTCTAACTACTGGCTTTTCTTCGCCTGCTGCTCCTAACCCTTTTTCAGGTAAATGAATTGGTGTGTTTTTATCTTTAGGCACAATGATTTTGTTGTTGTCGCCAACTTGTGCCCATTCAAAATTTGAAATATCGTCTCCTTCTAAAATCACTCGAGTGTAATGTGGAGATAGTACTTGTTTTTCTTTGACTGAAAGAATGCCTTTCATCAATTTGGTTGTGGGTCTTTTGGTTGTATCTGAATTATTCATTGAATTCCTTTTGTATGCAAAATTCCAGATAGAAAAATCAAACACCATGTAATTTCACACGGTTAATTGGTAATTTTACACTGTGAAATATCCAAATCAAATTCGAACAGACTTTTCGGTTATACATGAAACAATTGAAGCTCATTCGCAGATTGAAAAACATCAAAGTCTGGATATTCAACTTCTATTTGTAAAAAAAGGAAAGGGATGGGTTACCACTGATCTTAACCATACACCCTATGAAAGCGGTGATGTTTTCTTCATCAGAAGAAATAAAGATGTAGAACTAAAAGTGGATGAATACAGCGAAATTTTCAGGTTGAGTATTTCTGAAGAAGCGCGATTAACACTAAAAGATTTAGTAGAAAGCTCAAATGGTAAAGCTTTAAGACCAGCAAAGATACAAGCTGCAAACACTCCTAAAGTTGCGTTGAATAAAGACGATCTTCCTGTTGTGAATCTACTTTTTAATCTGCTGCTTGAGCTGTCTGAAAACCCAGATCAGAATGAAAATATCATGTATTTTCAAAGCATAAGCTTAATCAGTATTATTGAACGAAATGTACAATCTGATTCAACTGACCCAAGACCTATAACCAAACCTAAAATCAATTTTATACTCAGGCATATCCACAAAAATTTAACCGATCCTGAATTGCTTACTTTAAAGTATATGTCTAAAAAATTCGATCTCACTCCAAACCGCCTTGGTCTGTATTTTAAAGACGAAATGAAGCAATCTGTAAAGCAGTATATTATTGAATATAGAATGAAGGAAATTGGGAAGAAGGTGAAAAAGGGTAATCAAACTTTTTCTGAAATTGCCTATCAATATGGATTTACAGACGAAAGCCACTTATACAAAGCTTTTAAGGCTTTCTATAAAAAAAGCCCCACGGATTACCGTGGAGCTTCTTTATTAAATGAATAGCATTAGCAAGGCTAAGACTAATCCGGCCAAAGTGAAGTAAATTCCTTTCTTGAAAATATCGGTTCCTGGGAAAAACATCCAGAAAGATGAAATGACAAAGAAGAGTAATGCCAATCCAAAAAAGATATTCAAGAAAAATAGAGTATCGCCTGTTTTAGCTTTGTGAAGGTGTTCCATTTTCTCCAACACAAATGGCAATTCTTTCTTGGTATATTTTACAGTGAGTGTATTCATATCGTATGAACCACCTTGAAAATACGCTACATTATCTTCAACCTTATCCACTTTAAAATCTCTAATGCGCAACTTTCTACCCAACTCCTCTACAGGAACTTGTTCTGGTAGAACTTCTTCAACTTGCTCTTCAATTTTAAAGGCATCTGTATCTCTAAAAATCAAGATAATTCCGCTGATGGCATACACAGCCATAATTCCAGCTAAAAAGAATCCAAGGCATCTGTGATAGATACGCATTTTCATATTTAGGTTTGGCTTGATAGGAGCTCTTTTCTTTTTCATCAGTAATTTACTTAGGATTTTCAAATATCTGGGTTTGATGGAAACCAACAGACTCAATAGATTGTAAAAACTCGTTAAAGTTTAATTAGTGAAACGACTTTCCACCCGAGTAGCTCATGGCTTCACCTTTACCAAAGCTGTAGCTAAATCCTAGGGTCACAAATGTTCCTCGTTTTGAAAAGTTGTATGCGTAATATGTAGATTGATCTACAATGTTTTCAAATATTCGAGAAGAAAAAATATCTCTAACAGATACATTTACAACTCCTTTTCCTTTCCATAATTTCTTACGGATTCCAGCATCTGCATAAGCAAAACCTGACTGAGTTCCTTGAATGGTTTTATACTCAGATTGATAGTTTCCAGTAAGCTCCATTTCCATGTCTAATGGAAGTTTGAATTTCCCTGATAGTTTCGCAGTCCATTGTTGACTGTTAAAATCAAAGTTCTGGTCTTCAAATTCTCCTTTACGATTGAAATAACCGAAGTTGAAATCTCCATTCAGGGTTAACCATTCAGCAGCATTGTATTTACCATTAATTTCTAATCCCACTTTATCTCTAGTTCCTATGTTCATAGGTGTTGAGATATTGACATTGTCTTCATAATAAGAAACAGATTCTATTACATCGGTTGTGTATACATAGTAAAGACTAGAATTTAATGTCATCTTCTCAAAAATGAAAATCCCAGTAAACTCATAAGAATCTCCAAACTCAGGCATCAACTCAGGGTTTCCTACGCGAATGCTGTATGCGTTACTGTAATTGAAAAACGGATTCAAATCCCACATTTGTGGTCGAGAGATTCTTCTTGAATATCCTGCTTGAAGTGAAATTTGTTTATTGATTTTGTAAGAAGTATGGATGGATGGAAACAAATTAGTGTAGTTGATATTATCTACCTCTTGGGTAGTTTTCAGCTCAGTTCTTCTATCTGTATTTTCTAATCTTAATCCAGCCATAACTCCCCACTTTTTGCCTTCATAAGATCCTGTTCCATATACACCTAGCACGTTTTGCACAAAGGTGAAATCATTGGTTAATCCTGTATCTAACACCCAATTGGTATTGGTTTCACTGTTGTAAACAGCATAATTATTTCCAACATCATTCAAGTCGTATAAACCACCCGCTTCTATTTTTATTTTTTCGGTTAATGGATTGGTATAATCTAGCTTGAAAGCGTAATTGGATTGGTAAAAGTCTGTCTCCGTTTTTTGATTCGGATCAGGATCAGTTCCATATACAGATTGATTGAGAAACTCAGATGTTTGATCTTTTCCAAAGAAGTTTCCCGTTGCACTCAAGAGTAATGTGTGTTCTTTATTATTCTTAAACTCCTTCTTGTACTGTAAATCGTATCTGTATTTTGGATTTGACGCTGTGGTTGTTCCTTCTCGCTTGTATTCAGATAACAACTCACCTGTTCCATCATAAATGTAAAAGTTAGTGTTTGATGGTTCATTTTCATCTTCGTAGGCTAGGTGACCAGATAGCGTAATTACATTTCGATCATTGATGTAATAATCAGCACCTAAAGTGATGTTTCCAAACGTTTCGTTTTTCATGGTTTCGCCATCACTCGTAATTACTTCGCCTGTAGTTAAATTTCTATTTTCTGTTTCAGAATATCTCGGAAGCGTTCTCAACCCTGCTCCCATTTGAGTGAAGAAATTGAATTTTTCAGTGCGATGGTTCAAGCTTAATCCAACGCTGTGGTTATTCGGAATACCCGTATTCACAGATACGGAACCATTCATTCCTTTTTTGTCATTTTCTTTTAAAACAATATTGATGATTCCTGAGGTACCTTCTGCCTGATATTTAGCCGATGGATTTGTAATCACCTCAATGCGCTCAATGTCTTCAGCAGGAATAGATGATAATGCATTAGCACCTTCGTCAGCTAAAACAGATGGCTTACCATTGATAAGTATTTGAACTCCGGTACTACCTCTTAGTGATATCTCGCCTTCAATATCCACATTAACAGAAGGCACATTATTCAACACATCCATTGCTCCAAGCCCTGTGTTGGCAATATCAGAACCAACGTTAAATACCTTTTTATCTAGCTTAAACTCAACAGATGATTTTTCAGCCACAACCTCAACTTCATTTAAAACCTCAGCATTTGTTTGAAGTGTAATGGTGCCAAGTGATGCTCTTTTTCCTTTGAATGAAATTTCTGTTATTGTTTGTTTTTCATACCCCATGAAACTCACTTGTATTTGAATATCAACAGAATCTGTTTTTATTTCAAAATCACCTTCCATGGTTGTTGTGGTTCCTGTAAGCAACGCCTGAGTTTTGCTACTTACCAAGGCTACGGTGGCAAATGGAACTGGACTTCCACCTGGTTCAATTACCTTACCTGTAATGATAAATTGTTGAGCTATAACAGGAGACGTGACTAAAATGAGTAACCCTAAGATTACTGTTTTGAGGTTGAATTGCATCGATTCTTAATTTAATGATGCAAAGAATATATGAGTCTGATTAAATAAAAAATGAACTTAGGTAAACGACATTTTTTAACCTTTGAACTGCAAATCAAATCATTAATTTTAGGATTCTATAACAATTTGAGTTGTATAGCCTCTGAAATCTGTCGTTCACCGATTTAATTGAATCAACTCTATGATTGTATCTACTTTTGACTTGTGAATATGACTTACAACAAGAATTCTAAACGAAATATAGCAGAGATTGCATTTCAACTTATTCTCCATATTTTGGTGTTTGTATTTTATTCATTTGATCGCTCAAATCACCACAAACTACATGCTCAAGTTGATTTATGGGAAGTTGCTTTTTTCTTGAATTACTCCATTGCAGGCCTTTTTATCAATTACTTCCTACTTCCCAAATTCTTATACAAGAAAAAGCCAATTCCCTTTTTCATTGGAGTGCTGATTGTAATTGGACTTGTTATCATTAATGAGGAACTGGTATTGGAGCAAATCTTTTTTCCTGATACTCGTGGTAAGGGCTTCCCTGGAATCATATATAATCTGATTGAACTTCTTCCAATCATCACCATACTTACGGGTTTCAAATTCGCTTGGGATGCACTTACTAAGCAAAGAGAAGTTGAAGCTTTACAGTCTACTGTTAAAGAAAGCCAACTACTCTATTTGAAATCACAAATAAACCCGCACTTCCTCTTCAACAACTTAAACAACCTGTATGCATATGCACTGGAGCAATCACCTAAAACTCCTGAGATTATTTTAGAATTATCTGGTGTACTTCGATATATGCTTTACGATTGTCAGGCTGAATATGTACCTCTTAAAAAAGAAGTTGAGCAACTGGAAAATTTCATCAATCTAAGTAAGCTCCAATTAGAAGACCGAGGTGACGTGAATTTGCAAATAAACATCACAGAACAAGGCTTTCAAATTGCTCCCTTGATACTTTCCGTATTTATTGAAAATGCATTCAAACACAGTACTTCTAGCCAAAGTGACAATATCCAAATCGATATTAATTTGAACCTAGATGATACTGGTAATTTCATCTTTACCTGTTCCAACTCTTACTCCAACGAATCAAACACGGATTCACTTTCTCATGGAATTGGCTTAGAAAATGTAAAGAAGCGATTGGAACTTATTTATCCAAATCAACATCAATTAGACATAGAAAATACTGATGGATTCTACAAAGTCTCTCTGAAGCTCCAATTAAAAAATCAGGCATGAAAAGTTGCATCATCATAGAAGATCAAGCTCCTGCTCAACGTGTATTAAAAAAATACATTTCGGATATTGGTTCTTTAGAGCTTAAAGAGACTTTTTCAGATGCCATTCAGGCTTTAGACTATTTAAAAGTTAATGCTATAGATCTTATTTTTTTGGATATCCACTTACCCAAAATATCAGGAATTGATTTTTTAAAAACACTACCTCATCCACCAGCGGTGATACTAACAACAGCATTTTCTGATTATGCCGTTCAGAGCTATGAATTGAATGTGGTTGATTATTTATTGAAACCATTTTCATTTGAGCGTTTCGCATCAGCAGTTTCTAAAGTGGATGTATCAACAGAGCATCAACTCATTAAAAACAGCTTAGATTTCTTTATCAAATCAGGATACGATTACATTAAGACAAATAGTGATGATGTGCTTTATATCCAATCGGATATGGATTACACAGAGCTGCATTTATCTGATGAAAAGAAATTACTCTCTAATGACACCTTGAGCTCGTGGGAAGAAAAGCTAAATTCCTTTCAGTTTATTCGAGTTCACAAATCGTATTTGGTGAACCTATCCAAGGTTTTAAAAGTCTCAGGTAACCAAATTACTCTAGAAAATAATGCAGCAATCCCAATTGGAAGAGCTTACAAGGATGGGTTTTTATCGAAGTATGTGAAGTGATTAAACTTGATTGGGTGTAGATTACAAATCTATTCCATACAATTAACACATTCCTAAACCCAATCATTACTATCTACCAAAAACTGATACTTATCTACTGATTAAAGCAATAGATACTTCTCAACTTTGAAGCCTCAAACATGTTTAATATTCAATAAAATCAATCATATGGCTTCTCGTAGAAAGTTTATCAATCAAGCTGCAACTGGCTTAGCTGGAATTGCCGTTTCACCTTATTTGATGGCTGCTCAAAAAGAAATTGAAAACACAACACTGTCTCCAGAAAATATCATTCAATCGTCAGCAACCAAAGGTGGCAAATGGCGACCTAAATACAGATACGGACAAGGTGGTGCTCCGCTTGGTGGAACCAATGGTTTATTGGTTGAAGACGATGAGGCGCTATCCATTTTAAACAACGCGTGGAATGCTGGAATGCGTTTTTACGATACTTCACCTTGGTATGGCTTAGGATTAAGTGAAAGACGTTTTGGGCATTTGCTACATCGCAAACCCAGAGAAGAATACATCTTATCTACTAAAGTGGGACGTATTTTAACCGCTGCACCTCAACCAGCTAAAACAGCTTGGGCTCAACCCGATTCTTTCGATTATAAATACGATTATTCGGCTTCGGCAACCCGAAGATCTGTGGAAGATAGCTTACAACGATTGGGGATTTCTTCAATCGACTTGGTGTTTATTCATGATTTATCGCCTGATAATGGAGATATGAAAAACGATTGGGAATCATATTTCGATCAAGCTGCAAAAGGCGCCATGCCTGAACTGGTAAAAATGCGCGAAGAAGGTATCATTAAAGGTTGGGGAATGGGTGTTAATACCATTCAGCCTATTTTAAAAGCCTTAGAAGTAAGTGATCCTGATGTTCATCTGGCTGCTTGTCAGTATACCTTGCTAGATCATGAAGAATCTATTGAAAAGTTATTCCCAGCATGCGAGAAAAAAGGAAATTCTATTGTTGTTGGTTCTCCTTTAAACAATGGATTTTTAGCGGGTGCTGATCGCTATAACTACGGAGGAACTATTCCCAATGGATTTAAAGAAAAGCGAGCTAAAATTGAAAAAATAGCTAACGCTCATGGCGTTGACTTACGCACTTTAGCACTGCAATTTTGTATGGCTCCTGAGGCAGTATCATCTGTTATTCCGGGTGCTAGAAAAGCGCACGAACCAATTGAAAATGTTGTTTCTTTCAATACGCAAATCCCTCAAGATTTATGGGCTGAATTGAAAGCTGAGAAGTTAATTCACAAAAACGCTCCAACGAGATAAAAAAGCAAAAAGGGTCAGCATAAAACTGACCCTTTTTTTATTTGTTAGGAAATTCCATTTCTACCCACGCTCCTTTTACGGGGTTGTTTCCGTATGATAAATCTCCATCGTGCGACCTAGCTACTAAGGCAGATAGGTATAAACCCAAACCCGGATTTTGATCTACGTGATTGCCTGATGCCATAAAAGAAAGTCCAGTGAGCATTATTTCATTGAATCCTTTTCCTTGATCTGTTATTCTAAACCTAAACCGATCTTCAAAAATCAATTCGATATCGATTTCTCCATTTTCTGAGGAGAATTTAATCGCATTATCGATAACATTGAATAATCCTTTGTGTAAGAAATTGGGATCCAATTCAGGCTGATATATCTGGCCAACAGTATGAATATTAATTTTCAACTTCTTACATGAAATAGCATTCTTTTCCTCTTCAATAATCCGATTTACCAAATCAACAACATCTGTTTTAACACGGTAAATGGCTTTCTCTTTTTTGATCTTTAAGGTTGAAATGTCTAAAGCTCGATACGAGAAATCTTCCAAGCGTTTACATGACTCATCCAACATGTCAATCATATCAGTAACCATGCTATCTTTTACTGAATCTTTAATGATTTGAGAAAACCCTAAAATACCGTTTAAAGGAGTTCTAATTTCATGACTGATCAATTTTAAAAATTCAGCTTTTGAGGCATCTAAATGTCTCAGTTCATTGTTGGCGTTTATGAGCTTTTTATTGGTATCGATTAACTCTTGAGTTCTGAGCATTACTTGTTCCTCAAGCCAATCGTTAATGGCTTCTAATTTTTTACGATTGAAGACCAATTCCAATTGGGTTTTAACGCGAGCAATCAGTTCTCTTGAATCAAATGGCTTAGTTATGAAATCTTGAGCTCCAATTTGAAACCCTTTTAATATGTCGCTTCTATCGTTTTTAGAAGTGATAAAAATGATAGGAATTGATTTTGTTGACTCGAGTTTTTTCAACTCTTTGCAAACTTCAAAACCACTCATTCCTGGCATTACGATATCAAGCAAGATTAAATCTGGCTGGGGTTTTCTTTGTGCTAACTGAATTCCCTTTTCGCCATCGGTTGCTACTATCCTATCGTAATGTTTTAATAGTTCGCCAAGCACTTCTATATTCTCAGGCGAATCATCTATAATTAATATTCTAGCATTCTTGTCCACAGTGTTTTAATTAGGATTAGATTGATCAATAATCTTTGAAACATGTTGCAAACCAGATTCAAAGTCAAAATTGTTTAGGGCAGATTCTAATTGATTCCATTCAGATTTGTTCATAGCTACATCAACACCATCTTTCATTTCAGAGAAAAAGGATTTGGCTTTAAAATCATTATCTCGAATTAACTTTTTAAGTTCCTTCAGTTGATCCTTTACTTCCATCTGACTTTTCAATGGTGTGTCATTCTTTTGGAATTCATCAAAATTTACGGTTTGAATTTCTTCAAGCACTTTCAACAATTCTGTTTGAAAATTAGGAAACTCAGTTTCAAATAACTCTATTTTATCTATAATTTGATTTTCAAAGTTTTGAGTTGCATTGTGTAAGCTTTTAGCCCCAATAGTTCCAGAAGTTCCCTTGAGCGTATGAATTAATCGGTAGATTTTTTCGTAATCTTCATCGTAATACGCTTGCTCCAAATCATGAGTAATTTTCTCGTTGTTTTGGAAAAAACGCTCCAATAAATTCAAATAGGTTTTAGCATTTCCGTTTACGCGCTTTAATCCATCTACAGTATCAATAGTATTTAACTTCAAATTCAACTCGTCTACTGGAATGCTCACCTCTAAATTCTGAAATTGATCTAGATTTTCACCTTTTAAGTGAGTAAACATTTCTGCATACAATTCATCGGGGTTCACTGGCTTGCAGATAAACCCATTCATACCAAATTTTACAGCTTTATCTTGGTTGCCACTAACCACATCAGCTGTCATGGCAATAATTGGAATGTGTTTAGCAGATTCCATTTCTTTAATCAAGCGAGTGGCTTCAAAACCATCCATCACGGGCATTTGAATATCCATGAAAATGAGTTCATATTTCTCGGGGTTTTGAGCAACCAACTCTACGGCTTCTTTTCCATTGTGCGCGATATCTACTAAGCACCCCGTGTATTCAATCAACTCTAAAGCAACTTGTTGATTTACATCATTATCTTCTACCAGCAATACATGCGTGCCTTTCAATTGCTTTAAATCAGCTTCATCATACTTATTTTTCTTACTCGAATATTCAATCTGATAATGTTGATGACCAAAGGTTTCCATAATGGTATTGAACATGATGGAGTGACTGATTGGCTTAACCACAATTCCTGAAAGATCTAACTCTTCGATTTTCTTATAAATCTCCTCTTTTCCGTATGCCGTTACCATAATGATGGTTGGCGTTTTCTTAATCTTAGGATTCGATTTGATAAGCTGGGCTGTTTCAATACCATCCATTTCTGGCATTTTCCAATCCATACAAACCAAATCATAAGGTTCTTGCGATTCTTCTAACTCTCGAATAGCTTCAGCACCAGAACATACTGTGGTTACTTTATATGAAAAACTTTCAAGAATTCCCCGAATTACAGTTCTAGAGGTTTCATTATCATCACAAACCAATACATTTAGCCCAGTAAGCTTATTGCTGGCATTTAAAGCATCTTTCTTTTGGTGGCTATCCTTTTGTACTTGGATAGTGAAACTAAATACAGAGCCTTTATTCGGCTCACTGTCAAACCAAATTTCACCTCCCATTAAATGAGTAAGCTTCTCACATATGGTAAGTCCCAATCCAGTACCTCCATATTTTCTGGTTGTTGAGTTATCAACTTGTGAAAACGACTGAAAGAGTTTGTCTTTTTTAGAATCTGGAATTCCAATTCCGGTATCTTTTACATCAAACTGAAGGGTGATATTATTTTCACTTTCTCTTAAGAAACTAGCATGAACAACTACTTCTCCTACATGAGTGAATTTAATGGCATTGTTTACTAAATTGATGAGAATTTGCTTGAGCCTGAGTGGATCTCCGATTAATGATAGCGGTACATCGTTATCGATACCCATAACCAATTCGAGGTCTTTTTCATGAGCCTTGTAGGTTACAACATGAGCTAGTTCTTGAAATAAGTTCTCTAAATCGAACGGAATTATCTCCAAACCGAATTGATCGGATTCAACCTTTGAAAAGTCTAAAATATCATTGATTATTCCCAACAATGATTTTCCTGATGAATTGATTTTAAAGAGGTAATCAAACTGCTTATCTGATAAATCAGTTTTTAAAGCCAAGTGACTTAACCCTATGATAGCATTCATGGGCGTTCTAATTTCATGACTCATTCTGGCCAAGAAACTACTTTTGGCTTGTGTTGCTTTTTCGGCTTCTTCTTTAGCTTTTACTAACTCTTTCTCTAGCTGTTTTTGGTCTGAAATATCTATGGTTATTCCAGCTACTTTAATCACTTCTCCACTTCTATTCTTTTCAATGGCTCTACCAATATTCAAAATCCAAACCCATTCACCTGCTTTGTTTTTGATGCGGTATTCTGCACGATACAATTTAGATTTACCCTCAATATGATTTTTGTAATTCTCAGAGGCTACATTTCGATCATCATGATTTAATAATTCCGCATATTCTGTTAGACCGCTAGGAAAGTCAGTGTATCCAAGTTGATTGGATAACTTATCTGAATCAAACTCAATGGTATGTTTTTCCATATCAATAATCCAATAATAAGCCCCCATAGATTCAAGCGAAAACCTGAATTTATCTTGCTCATTTTTAATGAGACGTTCCGTGATTTTTCTCTGCGTAATATCTTCAAAAACTACAATGGTACCACCGCCAACTTCATCACTTAACGGAGCAGCACTAACATTAATCACAATGTTTTTCGTTGGTCTTTGAACAACCAATTCTACATTTCGAACTACTTTACCTTCCTTCAGAACCCGCATAGAGGGATATTCCTCTTGCTTTACTTTGGTTCCGTCTAAGTGGTAAACACCCCAAAAATCTGAAGTGATTTCATGCTGTAAGTGCTCTTCTCTGGTAACTCCTAAAATCCGATCACTCACCGGATTACTATCTAGCACCTGACCTTGTTTGTTTACCAAACGAATACCAAGTGGCAACGTATCAAAAAGCACTTTTAAACGATGTGTATTCTGGCGGATTTCAGCCTCTGCCTCCTTAATGTTGGTTATGTCTTGATAAACCCCAATAACCTTAACGGGCTGATCGTTTTCATCACGAATTAATATTCCTCTTGAATGATGGTAACTAACCTTTCCATCCAAATTTATTCTGTAGTTGATATTGTATTCTTTACCATGTTGAACCGTATCAGTCATAGCTGATCTTACTATGTCTCTATCCTCAGGTAAAACATTATTGATAAACTCTTCAGTTGAAACTGGTATTCGATTTCCATCTCTATTGAAATTCTCAACATGTATAACCGAATGATCCAAATCATCTGGATTTATTTCCAATTCCCAAACGGTAATTCTACCAGCTTTTGAAGCTATCTCTAAACGAGTGGTATACTCTTTTAACTCTTTTATTACTTCTTTCTTCTTGGTAATATCTTCAACAATTGCCGTGTAAATAGAACCTCCAGCTAACTTAACTTCGTTGAATTCTACTTCCATTGGGAATACCTCTCCAGATTTCCGTATTCCTTTGTATTCTAGTTTTTGATTCTGAACAAATTCACCATCACCATTCTGCTTAACCTCATACAAGAATCTTGCATATTTTTCGTGCAGTTCGCCATACATCAATGTTAATGCACTCTCTCCTAAAATTTCATTTCTTGAATATTGAAAAATACGTTCTGCTGATGGGTTGAATGATTGTATTTCTCCCTGCTCATTTACAGAAATAATGGCATTTGATGATGAGTTTAAGATTGCTTCTAGTTTTCCTTTTTCTAAAATCAGCTCATTCTCCACTTTATTAATTTCAGTAACATCTTGAATTACACCAAATGCTACTTTATTGTTGGGTCCACTATCCTTTAGAGTATACCTCACAAAGACTTCCAAAATATTCCCCTTAGCCGTTTTTAGCTGATATTTAAAATCTCTCGTTTTAGATTTCGATCGATTGAAATTTTCCTCAAGCTCAGTCATAAAGGCCCCGTGAAACGACTCAACTACAAACTCTTTAACATACTTTTCGGCATGAATAATATATCCATTTTGTTCAATGCTATTTGTTTCTAATAGCTCGTAAAATTGATCATTCGGTACCAAGAAATTATTTTCATAATTCATTTCCCAATAGGCAATTCTCCCTATCTGAAAAGCTAGATCCTGATTATATGAACGTTGAATTAAATCTTCTTGATGGCGAATTCTTTCAGATATATCATGAAACAAAACAACCGACCCTATAATAACACCCTTGTTTCTGATGGGAGTTGATGCGTACTCAACAGGAAATGATGTTCCATCTTTTCGCCAAAGCACCTCTTTTTCCACTTTGAAACTTTCACCTGTATCATATGCCTTAAACATGGGACATGATTTAACAGGATACTTGGATCCATCGGAATAGCTGTGGTGAATGATTTCATGAATTGACTTCCCAATGATTTCCTCTTTCTCAAAACCAAGCATTTCTAGTGCTGCCTGATTGATGTAGGTTGTTATTCCCTTTGTGTTTACCCAAAAAACACCTTCAGTGGTTGACTCCAACAAAAGCTTGGTGTGATCATCGTTTGATTTTGTATGAGGAAGAATGTTTTTCTCTCTAGATAATCTTTTAAGGTAACTGATAAGGATATATCCCAACAACAAGGTTACCGAGATAATAAGTATAAACTCTAGTGTTGTGATGCTAAATGTAGTACTAGATATGATATATAGGAGGTTCATGTTTATTCAATGAATGTATAGTATGACTTTCTAAATACGGCTTTAAAATGGTTATTTAAACCTGAGTAAAAATATAGAATTCAGATCATATCACTAACATTATCATTGTGTTATTCAACTGTATTGAATTCATTTTCAGTCAATAATTCTGATTTTAGATACATATACTGACAACGTTAGCTGTACCGGAGTTAGAAAAGAGTTTGGGTTTGTATCTAAGCAAAAAGACTGTTAATTTGTGGCTTGGTAATTTATCAATCAATAAAACCAAAAAGATGGATTTAAAGCAAATCTTTGACAACAATCAAGACTGGGTAAAGCAGAAATTAGACGTTGATGCTAATTACTTCGAAAACCTATCTAAAGGCCAAAGCCCCGATATTTTATACATCGGTTGTGCCGACAGCCGTGTTACCGCTGAAGAATTAATGGGAGTTTCACCAGGTGAAGCTTTCGTTCATAGAAATATTGCCAACATGGTTCCAAACACAGACTTAAGCTCAATGTCTGTTATTGAGTATGCTGTTGGACACTTAAAAGTAAATCACGTAGTTGTATGTGGGCACTACTACTGTGGTGGTGTTAAAGCAGCTATGGAGCCTGCCGATTTGGGTATCTTGAATCCATGGTTGAGAAACATTCGCGATGTATACAGAACTCACAAAGAAGAATTGAACGGTATTGCCGATGAAGAGGCGAAGTACAAGCGTTTAGTTGAGTTAAACGTTGTTGAGCAATGTAAAAACGTAATTAAAACAGCTGTTTTCCAAAAGGCAGCTCTTGACCGCGAGATTCATGTGCATGGTTGGGTTTTCGATATCAAAACAGGAAAACTGATTGATCTTGAAATTCACGACAACGACATATTAAAAGAGGTAATGGAAATTTACCGATTATCGTAAACTAAGTTCTGACCCCAAACTCAGAATTTACTAGGAGCCGTTCTTAAAAAGAGAACGGCTTTTTTGTTTTCTGTTCACATTTAATCGTAATATTGCAATGAAGCAATCATTATGGGAGTTACTAGATCAGATTTATTTACAGAGGTGCAAAACGATTTAGCAAAAACAGCTAAAGCATTGGCACATCCTGCACGCATTGCTATCATCCAATATTTACTGAAAACCAATGCTTGTATCAATGGAGATTTAGTTCAAGAATTGGGATTAGCACAAGCCACCATCAGTCAGCATTTAAGAGAATTAAAAGCTATTGGAATTATTCAAGGCAGCATTGAAGGTACAAGCATCAACTATTGTATCAATGCTGAGCGTTGGGAAGAAATAAAAGCTGAATTCAACGATTTATTTAACCAGTTCTCTCCAACCAATAAGTGCTGCTAAAAAAATTTGAAACAAATCATCGCAATATTGCAATAAAGCATTTGAGTTATGAAAACCGAAGAAGATTTAAAAAACATTGTAAAAGAGCGCTACGCTAAAATCGCTGAACAAGGAAAAGCTGAAAATGCTTCCTCTTGCTGTGGTGCTACAACTCCATCCAACAAGATTTATAACATCATGATGGATGATTATTCTCAAACCGAAGGGTACGTTGAAGATGCCGACTTAGGTTTGGGTTGTGGACTCCCTACCGCTTTTGCTAAAATTCAAAAAGGTGATACGGTAATTGATTTAGGTTCAGGAGCTGGAAACGACTGCTTTGTGGCTAGACACGAAACCGGACCTGAAGGAAAAGTAATTGGTATTGATTTTACTCCAATTATGATTCAAAAAGCCCGATCAAATGCTGAAAAAATGGGCTACAACAATGTGGAGTTCCGCGAAGGTGATATCGATAACATGCCAGTAAACGATAATGTTGCCGATGTTATCGTGAGTAACTGTGTATTGAACTTGGTTCCCAACAAACCTCAGGTTATCAGTGAGATTTACAGAACACTAAAACCTGGTGGACACTTCAGTATTTCGGATATTGTTTTGGTTGGTGAATTGCCGCAAGCCTTAAGAAGCGATGCTGAAATGTATGCTGGTTGTGTAGCTGGTGCCATTCAAAAAAACGAGTATATCCAACAAATTAAAGACACCGGATTTACAAAGATCACCATCCAAAAAGAGAAGCCGATTGTAATTCCAGATGATATCCTGGAGAAATACCTCTCTGAACAAGAAATCACTGATTTCAAAAATCAGAAAACAGGCATTTTCAGTATTTCTGTTTACGCAGAAAAGCCAGGCGAAAAGCCCAACAAACCCAAAGTAAAACTCTCTGATTTACAATCTGGTTGCAAACCCGAAACAGGTTGTTGTTAACCCCCTAATTAATCGAATGGAACTTACGCTGTCAATATTAAATAACCTTTACAACAGCATCGATCAGGCTAAGCACAAGCCAATCGATGCTGATAGAAGGAATCTTCTTAAGCCTCTTATAAACTACATTCTTGAACAGTACAATAACAAGAATGAAATCAACTTGACTTTTGTTTGTACACACAACTCAAGAAGAAGTCAGTTGGCACAAATTTGGGCACAAACTGCTGCCGATTTTTATCAAATTCCAGTGAATTGTTTTTCGGGTGGAACTGAAGTTACAAGCTTTAACACCAGAGCGGTTGGTGAGCTAAAAAAAGAGGGTTTTGAAATTGCCACAAACAATGATTTTAATAACCCCAAGTATAAAATCTCATCTAGCGAAGACGCTACATCACTCTTGATGTATTCTAAATTGTACGATGCTGATGAAAACCCAAAAGAGAACTTTGCAGCTGTTATGACATGTGATCATGCTGATGAAAATTGCCCGTTTATTCCTGGAGCTAGTGCCCGATTCCCCTTGTATTACGATGATCCAAAAAAATACGACAATACAAGCCAAGAAGAAATAGCATATTCAAACTGCTCAATGAAAATCGCCTCTGAAATGTTGTACGTTTTCTCTAAAGTTGCCGAACAAATATGAAACAACTCGGATTTATCGACCGCTACCTTACCCTCTGGATTTTTCTAGCCATGATTATTGGTGTTGGAATCGGATATTTTTTCCCAAGCACTCCTGATTTCATCAATCAATTCAGTAGTGGTTCAACCAATATCCCAATCGCTATTGGTTTGATTTTAATGATGTATCCTCCATTGGCTAAAGTGAATTACAAACTCTTGCCTCAGGTTTTTAAAGACGTTAAAATCCTATCTATTTCATTAATCCTAAACTGGATTGTTGGTCCAATTTTAATGTTTTCTCTAGCCTTGATTTTCTTACACGATTACCCTGAATATTTCATCGGGCTAATCTTAATTGGCTTGGCAAGATGTATCGCCATGGTTTTGGTTTGGAATGATTTAGCCAAAGGAAGCAGCGAGTATGGAGCTGGTTTGGTTGCTTTAAACAGCATCTTTCAAGTTTTCGGTTACAGCTTTTATGCTTGGTTATTCATTACCAAATTGCCTCCATTATTTGGATACGAAGGAGCAATCGTAGATATTTCTATTGCAACCATTGCCGAAAGTGTAGCAATCTATTTGGGAATTCCATTTTTAGCAGGTTTCCTAAGTCGATTGATTTTGGTCAACATCAAAGGCGAAGACTGGTACAAAAACAAATTCATCCCAACCATTTCACCCATGACGCTCATCGCGTTGCTGTTTACCATCGTTGTGATGTTCTCCCTCAAAGGTGAGTTGATTGTGCAAATCCCAATGGATGTGATTCGCATTGCCATTCCCCTCCTATTCTACTTCGTCATCATGTTTGGAATTGGCTTCTTGTTGAGCAAATGGATGGGCGCACCGTACGACAAAAACGCATCTATTGCTTTTACTGCTGCTGGCAACAATTTTGAATTAGCCATTGCTGTTGCAATAGCCGTTTTCGGGTTGAACTCTGGTGAAGCTTTTGCTGGTGTTATTGGCCCGTTGGTTGAAGTTCCAGCTTTAATCCTCTTGGTGAAAGTAGCCTTTTGGTTGAAGAAAAAATATTACCCACAAACATTGTAAGCTAGTAATCAATTCTGTTGATAATTACCATCAATTAGCTACCAAAACTCAAGAATTCTGATAAATTTGCTACTTATTGGCAAGTTGAATACGGGCAAGTAACTAAAATGGCAACTTTTAAAGAGTTTTTGAGAACTGAAAGAACAAAGAGAGGCTTAAACCAGAGTGAGTTTGGGCAAGTATTTGGGATTATTATGACCGATATATCTAAAATTGAAAACGGAAAAAAGAAATTTCCTTATGCAAGTTTAGAAACTCTTGCCGATTTCCTAGAAATGGACTATTTAGAATTGAAAAACTTCTACGTTGCTGAAATGTTAGTAGAAGAGGCACACAAATACGAGTGTACAGATGCTGTTTTTGCAGTTGCTGAAAATCAATCTAAATACGTAAGAAACAAGAATGTGAAACAAGGAAAAATCAAATTCTAATGAAATACAAAAACTTCATAATAGCATTAGGATTTACTCCCAAAGAAAACGCTTTAGGTATTTTTCATAAGAGGTATAATGATTATACCATAGAAGTTGATTTTAAAAATTCCGTTTTCAACTACGGCACTAAAATTATTGCTGAGAGCAAAACCACACAAAATTTTTCGCAAGCTGAAAATTGGGTAGTCTTTGAGTGCATTGATAGACTTCTTGAAAAAGGTTACCAACCTCAAAATATTGTTCTAGAAAAAACTTACCCTTCAGGAAGAAATACAAGTGGCAGATTAGACATCTTGGTTACGCGCAACGATGGCAATGCTTATATGATGATTGAGTGCAAAACTTGGGGAAAAGAATTTGAAAAAGAAAATAAGAACTTAGAAAAAAATGGTGGGCAACTTTTTACCTATTTCCAACAAGATAAAAATGCTGATATCATTGTTCTTTATACATCCCAATTCCAAGAAAACACAGTTGAATACAAAAATGTCATTGTAAAAATTGAAGATGATTATCGTCAAGCAGGAAATGTAAAAGATTTTTATGAACGTTGGAATAAACTGCCTAAAACCAATGGGATTTTTGAAAATTGGGTTACTCCTTATGAATTTCAAAGTAAGGCACTCACTAAAAATGATTTAAAGGCATTAAAGCAAGAAGATAGTAGTTTTATTTTCAATCGCTTTTTAGAAATACTTAGACACAACGTTGTTTCTGACAAACCCAACGCCTTCAATAAAATATTTACACTTTTCCTTTGCAAAATTGTTGATGAATATTCTAAAGATGAAGAAGATGAATTAGAATTTCAATGGCTTGAAGGTAAAGACAATCACATATCATTTCAAAAAAGACTTACAGACCTTTATGGTAAAGGAATGCGAGAGCTTTTAGAAAAAAATGTAACAGATGTAAGTGATGACCAACTGGATAAACGATTTGCGTCTATAGACACGAAATATCAAGAAGAATTCAAGCAAATTTTAACTGAGATACGTCTCAAAAAGAACAATGAATTTGCCATTAAAGAGGTCTTTGACGATGATTCTTTTGAAGAAAATGCCAAAGTTGTTAAAGAAGTTGTTCAACTACTACAGGAATATCAGTTACGCTACAACTATCGTCAGCAGTTTCTAAGTGATTTCTTTGAATTACTCTTAACAACAGGCTTAAAACAAGAATCTGGACAGTTTTTCACACCAGTCCCTATTGCTCGTTTTGTTATTAAGTCTTTGCCCTTGCTTGAAATTACGGCCAAAAAAATTGATTCAGGTAATAAACATGATTTACTACCTAATATAATTGATTATGCCGCTGGAAGTGGTCATTTTTTAACGGAATCAATGGAGGTTATACAACAATACCTCGATAAACTAGAGCTCTCAAAATTTAAACCCGAAACAAGAAAACAAATTGATGGCTTTCAAAGAGTGCAATTCGATTGGGCTGAGAAATATGTTTATGGTATTGAAAAAGATTACCGCTTGGTAAAAACCGCAAAAGTAAGTTGCTACTTGCATGGAGATGGCTTAGCTAAAGTTATACACGGTGATGGTTTAGGAGATTTTGAAACAGCAAAAGAGTACAAGGATTTATTGAAAGAAGTGGATAAAACCTATCCGCAAGATAACAAGCAATTTGATGTTATTATTTCAAACCCACCTTATTCGGTTTCAGCCTTCAAAGGTTTAATGGATGAAGAAAAAGCCAAAGTAGGTTTTGATTTGTATAACCGATTGACCGACCAAAGCTCTGAAATAGAATGTTTGTTTATTGAGCGAACCAAGCAATTATTAAAAGATGGTGGTGTTGCTGGTATCATTTTGCCAAGTAGCATTCTGAGCAATACAGGTATTTACACCCAAACAAGAGAAATACTTCTAAAACATTTCGAAATTTTAGGCATTGCTGAATTTGGTTCAAATACATTTATGGCCACTGGAACCAACACAGTTACATTATTCTTAAGACGTAGAAATAATGCTGATGCTTACAATATAGAAGAAGCCATTAAAAAATGTTTTGTTTCACTACAAGACTTAACAATAAATGGTGTTGAAACCCCAATAGCAAAATATGTTGCTCATGTTTGGGATACCATTTCATTTAAAGACTATAAAACGCTGTTGCAAAAGTCACCCAACACCAATATTGAGCAACACGAAATTTATAAGGAATACACTAAGAAAATAAAAGCCAAAAACGAAACCGAACTTAGGAACAACATTTTAGCTATTGAGCAAAATAAGCTGCTGTATTTCATTTTGGCTTACCCTCAAAAATTGGTTTTAGTAAAAACGGGGGAGAAAAACGAAGAGAAGCGTTTTTTGGGTTATGAATTCAGTAACCGTAGAGGCAGCGAAGGAATACACCCAATACAACGAAGCAAAAGTATTGATGAATGTACCCAATTGTATGATGCCGAAAGCTTTACCAATCCTGAAAAAACAAGCACATACATATACAAAGCCTTTTTAGGAGAGTACGATTTAGACCTTCCTGAAAACCTGCACAAAAATGTAAGCTACCAGAACTTGGTTGATATGCTCACTTTTGACCGTGTAGATTTTGAAAAGAATATTTCACTCTCGGCTAAAAAAAAAGTAGCAATTGAGAGTAAGTGGGAGCAAGTTAAACTCTCACAAGTATTAGAAATTCTTGAAAGTGGTAGCAGACCCAAAGGTGGTGTTGGTGAATATTTAGATGGAATACCAAGCATAGGTGGAGAACACATTGGCCTTAACGGTCGAATTTCTACTAATAAAAATAACCTGAAATTTATACCTACTGATTTTTTCAACTCTTCAAGTAAAGGCAAATTAAGAGATTTAGACATTCTTATTTGCAAGGATGGAGCATTAACAGGAAAGGTTGCATTATTTAGGTCAAAAGATTTGGGTTATAAAAGTTCAATGATAAACGAACACGTATTTCTTTTGAGAGTTACCGAAAATTCAAATCAAAGGTTTTTGTTCAGTTTACTATTTTCAAAAAAAGGGCAAGAATTATTAAAAACTAATATTACAGGACAAGCACAAGGTGGTTTGAATAGAAAAAATCTATTGGACATTAAAGTCCCTCTCCCACCGCTCGACATTCAGCAGAAAATAGTTTTTGAAATTGAAGCCTTGGAAAAGCAAGAGCAAAAAGCTGTTGAGGAAATTGAAAATCTGAGAGTTAAAATTGAATCTGAATTCAAAAACTCCAATGGTACCCCAAAAAGATTTGATGAAATCTGTGAATTAAAAGCAGGAAGTTTTGTAAAAGCAGGTGATATAAGTAAATCTTTTAGCCCAGAACTTTACCCTTGCTATGGAGGAAACGGTTTAAGAGGTTACACCAAAACATTTACAAATGAAGGACAGTATTCATTAGTTGGACGACAAGGAGCTTTATGTGGCAATGTACATTTAGTTTCAGGAAAATTTCACGCTACTGAGCACGCATTAGTTGCGTATCCTAAAGATGATATAAATACAATCTGGTTGCATTATAAACTATTGTTTATGAATTTGAACCAATATGCAACCGGTACAGCTCAACCAGGACTTTCTGTTAAAAATTTAATTTCAATTGAAACCTATCTTCCAACTATCTCCGAGCAAAAAAAGATCGTTGCTGAAATAGAACAGATTGAAACCAAAATAGCTGAATTGGAAAAACAAATAGCTGATATACCCAGCCAAAAAGAAGCTATCTTGAATAAATATTTAAAGTAACCGCAACCATTTAGTTTTCACCTATGGATGCAAGAAGCAATTCTAAACCTCAGTCAAATTGTACACGAGTTTAAAAGAAACATTAAACTTTTACGGTGTAGACTGTAACCACTCATATTACATTTCTACAGGTAAAGCCCTCTTTAAATTTCCCGAAAAACCATTTAGAATGGATTTTTACGCATTCTGCGTATGCACTTCTGGTAGTATTACGCTGGAAATTGACAATAATACCTATTTGATTAGTGAAAACAGCTTCCTCATATCTGCTCCATCAACCATTGTACATTTCAAAAAAAGCAGCTCTAATTTCAAAATGAAGCTACTATTTTTCGAAAAAAACTTTCTGTTAAAAAACATCTCCAACCCTTTTATCATTGAAAAAACAGGACTTTTTTACAATGGAATTTATTCAATAGTAAAAGCACCCAAAGAGGCTATAAATAATCTATTAAAATTACTACACTACCTAGAACTTAAATCCAATGCAGAAGGTATATTTACAGATGAAATTATACGAAGCATCATTTTCAATATTTTGCTTGAAATAGCTGAAATTACTCATCAAAACAGAAGTGACATCACAGATCCCCTCAATGCCATTTCAACCCTTTACTTAAAGTTTAGGAAACTGGTTCAGGAACATATTTTAGAACAAAAATCAATTCAATTCTACGCAAACCTATTGCATGTATCTAACAAATATTTGATCGAAATAGTAAAAAAATCAAGTGGTAAAACACCCCATCAAATTATTGACGAGATGCTCTTAAAAGAAGCTTTTGTTTTTTTAGGCGATACTGAACTTACCATTTCGCAAATAGCCACACGACTGCATTTTAATTCAACATCAGCATTTGGAAGATTCTTCAAAAAACATGCTTCTAATTCCCCTTCAGAATATCGAAGAAAACAAAACCTAACTCGGTAAAATTCAGGGATACATATACCGAATTTCGGGACATAAAAGAATTTCGGCACATTCATAAATTTGTTTTTGAATCTAAAAAAAACAATAATATGAAAGAAATAACTGCCAAATTCAACAACATATTATCCACTTCAAAAGAATATGGAAATGTAGTGCATGAGCCTGATTCTAGCACAGAAGTTCAATTGAACACCAAGGAAAAAACAATGCCTTTTTCAGATCAAATAGGCAATTATCAAAGAAACATTGGTATTCCTCCAAAATCATACAAAAACAGCAAAGTTTACATTGTTGGAAGTGGTATTGCCGGTATGTCTGCGGCATATTACTTTATTAGAGATGGTCAAATCCCTGGTAAAAACATCATTTTTTTAGACCAATTACACGTTGATGGCGGCTCTTTGGATGGTGCTGGAAATGCCGAAGACGGATATATTATCCGAGGAGGAAGGGAAATGGATATGACCTATGAGAATCTTTGGGATATGTTTCAGGATATTCCGGCCGAAGAACTTCCTGAACCGTACAGCGTATTAGACGAATACCGATTGGTAAACGATAATGACCCTAACTATTCCAAAGCCCGCTTGATTCACAACCAAGGTGAAATTCAAGATTTCAGCAAATTTGGATTGGAAAAAAAAGACCAGTTAGCCATTGTAAAGCTATTACTGAAGAAAAAAGAAGATTTAGACGATTTAACGATTGAAGATTATTTTAGCCAAGAATTTTTAGACAGTAATTTCTGGTTCTTCTGGCGTACCATGTTTGCTTTTGAGAATTGGCACAGCCTATTAGAATGTAAACTGTACATGCACCGTTTTCTTCACGCCATTGATGGTATGAAAGACTTCTCTTGCTTGGTTTTCCCAAAATACAACCAATACGATACGTTTATTACTCCTCTTAGAAAACACTTACAATCTAAAGGAGTACAAATTCAACTCAATACTCTGGTTAAAGATTTAGATATTCACATCGATACCGAGAAAAAGGTTGTCGAAAACATCATTACAGAACAAGATGGTAAAGAGGTAAAAATTCCAGTTGGTAAAGATGATTTTGTTATTGTCACTACAGGGTCTATGACTGAAGACACGTTCTACGGAAATAACCAAACCTCACCTATTATTGAGATTGACAATAGTACAAGTGGACAAAGTGCTGGCTGGAAACTTTGGAAAAACTTGGCTGCGAAGTCTGATGTATTTGGTCGTCCCGATAAATTTTGCGGAAATATTGAAAAATCTTCTTGGGAATCGGCAACTCTTACCTGTAAACCTTCAGCCTTTACCGAAAAGTTGAAAGAATATACCATTAACGACCCCTACTCAGGAAAAACCGCAACGGGAGGTATTGTAACCATTACCGACTCAAACTGGTTAATGAGTTTTACCTGTAACCGTCAACCACATTTCCCTAACCAGCCCGATGATGTTCTGGTTCTTTGGGTCTATTCATTATATATGGATAAAGAAGGGAATTATATTAAAAAACCAATGCCTCAATGCACAGGAAATGAAATATTAACTGAACTATGCTACCACATGGGTATTGTAGACCAAATAGATAATGTAATTGAAAACACCATTGTACACACCGCATTTATGCCTTACATTACTTCTATGTTTATGCCAAGAGCCAAGGGCGACAGACCTAATGTAGTTCCCGAAGGTTGCAAAAATTTAGGCTTGGTAGGCCAATTTGTAGAAACCAAGAACGATGTAGTTTTCACCATGGAAAGCTCTGTAAGAACTGCACGAATTGCCGTGTATGAATTATTAAATTTAAACAAGCAAGTACCCGATATTAACCCTCTGCAATATGATATAAGACAATTATTAAAAGCAACCAAATCGTTGAATGATTACAAATCATTCCCAGGTGAAGGGTTATTGCGAAAAATATTAAAAGACACCTATTTTGAGCATGTTTTGCCCGAAGGCGATGAAAATCACGAAGACCATGAATCATTCTTTACAGAACAATTTCATAAAATCCAAGACTGGATTGGTCATTTAAAACACTAATTAAAATTCACCTTCAAAAAAAAATACAATGAATTACAAAAACATCACAGTAGCCGGAAGCGGAGTTTTAGGGTATCAAATAGCTTTTCAAGTGGCTTTCCACGGTTTTAAAGTAACCGTTTATGATATCAACGATGAAATTCTCGAAAAAGCCAAATCAAAATTTGACACTATGAGCGAAGCTTTCAAAAGAGATTTAAACGCTTCAC
>MDTF01004802.1_pt1 | contig 25146 bp, 22 predicted proteins | sample 811191 | NCBI WGS metagenome assembly MDTF01 (sample SAMN05326649, study PRJNA326480) | marine metagenome | isolation source: seawater | place: Southern Ocean | collected 2011
GTTGATAGGCTGGATGTGGAAGCGCAGTAATGCGTGTAGCTGACCAGTACTAATAGCTCAATTGGCTTGATTTATGCACTGAAAAAAATTTTTAAAGTTTTAAAGATATTTGATATTTTATATTATAACCCCAGTCTAAAAAGCTGGGGTTTTTTTTGTTCAATTAAAATACAAAGCAGCATACTCACCTCAAAACTAGTTCTTCCTATAGAGCCGTGGTAGACCACCACGTTGATAGGCTGGATGTGGAAGCGTAGTAATGCGTAGCTGGCCAGCACTAATAACGCAGTTTTATTGATTTATGATTTATATATTTGGATTTTGTAATATTTACAAATTTTTTCAAAGTACATATTTATTTTAATTCTGAAAAAATTAAATATATGCTTGAAAAAAAAACTATGAAATTTAAACTATTTACATAGCTCTTAAACCTTAGTTCTTTGAATATTTTTATACCCACAAAATAACCAATAGTAGATAATAATAATAATTTTAAGTTTTCGTAATCAAAAAGCACCCTACCTTCAAAAAAATTTAATGAAGTGTATTGGATTAAAGCAAAATAAAAATAAGTATAAGCTATACTTATTTTTATTTTAACTTTACTATTTTTAAGTTCTTGAAAAATTAAAGATATCAATGAACCACCAGTGTTAGTTAAGCCATGAAATAAACCTGCAAAACATAATGCCGCAACTTTATTTTTATTTATAAAAAAACTTAATCTTTTTTTCAAAAAAAACTTTAAATAAAATGATAACAATATTGCAAAACCTACAATTAATTTAAAATTAATCATTGAATTTAGAAGATATAAAATTAAAATTCCAATAAAAACATATGGCAAAGCATAGTAAATTACTTTTTTTTCACTTTTAATTACTGGTTTAGAATTGGTAATTTGAAAAATACTAATAAGGATAGAGCAGGGCAATAAGGTTTTTAATACTGATAAAAAATTATAATCTAATAGCAAGAGTAATGGTGTGCCTATGACTAATAGACCAACTCCAAATATAGATTGACAAATAGATAGTAAAAAAATAATAATTTCTAACATTTTTACTGATTACTACTCGGTTTATAAAAAAATATCCATATTTTAGGAGAAAGTCGAAGTTGTAAGTGTAAAAAATTACAAGCATGCTTTTTGGTGATTACTAATTGAATGCATAATTAGAAAACCACTAAAAAGATCGTTTTAGAGATTTAAAACATCAATATTTTAATGAATTTATTATAATTTGATAGGTTCGTGCTTTTTATTTTAACAGCAGCAATCTTGTTTTAAACAGACATCTAAATCTATAATAAATTTTTTGTAATTGATTAATATAACAAATATTAATATGCTTAAATTTCTATAAAATGCTCAGCAATTTATCAATAGTAAAATAATTTTTATATGACTAAAAATATTGTAAAAAGATATAAGGGATTTTGGTTTTATGGATTGTCTGGATCTGGTAAAACTTTTGCATCAAATTTTTTGAGGAAAAAAATCCAAAATTCCTTTGTTATAGATGGTGACTACATAAGAAGAGTTATAAGTAAAGATTTGTCATATTCGGTAAAAGATAGAGCTTATCAGATAGATAGAATGCACTCATTAGCGCTCCTCGCTATAAATAACAAAACTTTTCCACTAGTAAGCACTGTATTCATGAATAAAAAAGTTATAAAAAATGCAAAAAAAAATAAAATATTGATAATTAAAATTGTAAGACAAGACATGGAGAGTATAAAAGAAGTTCACAAGACCTACAAAATTAATAAAGATGTAATAGGTAAGCATATTTTTTTACCACCCATCAAAACAAATGAAATTATAAATACTGGTGATAAAAAATTTAAAGATGAGCTCAACAAATTTTTATAACTCATTAGATTACAAGTACTTACTAGATTTTGCCAATTTAAAAGGAGGCTTAATAAGATTTCAAAAAAATTTTTTAAGCAAAGATCAATTCAAAAATTTTATTAACAAAAGTTATAAAGGCATACCTCTGATTATACCGTATGGACTGAGTGCGTTTGACTACTCAAAAGCAAAGGGCTCCTTTAAGATTATGCCAGAAGATATTTTAAAAATATATAAGACAAGAAATAGATACTACAAGCCTATGTTATATTTTTTTAATCAAGAAAATATTTATTGTACTGGTGCAAAACCAAAAAAAAAATTTAAAGATTTAGTAGAAAAAATTATCATGCATAATAATGATGTGAAAAAAAAAATTAAAATCATCTCCAAAAAAAAATCACTTGTTGCGTTTCAGACCAGAAATATACCTCATTTAGGTCATGAAGAAATAATCAAAGCTGCTTGCAAAAAATATGATAAAGTTATTATTAATCCAATTATTGGTCCTAAAAAAAGTGGAGATGTTAATTTTGCATACTTAAAAAAAGCTTTTAAATTTTTAATCAGTAATAAATATAAAAAAAAATTAGTTTATTTACCTTTCTACGCAAGTTTTTTTTATGCTGGTCCCAAAGAAGCAATACACCATGCAAATTTAAGGTATAAACTAGGAATAAAGAATTTTATTATTGGGAGAGATCATGCTGGTTCTGAAAATAATTATAAGCCATTAGAATCGATAAACTTTGCAAAAAAAATAGAAAAAAAAATTAATGTTAAAATTTTTAATACTGAGGGAGCTTATTTTTGTAAAAAATGCAAAATGTATGTTCTGGGCAAGTGTAAGATCCATAAAAAAAGTTATTTATATGATATTTCAGGAACGAATTTTAGAAAAAATATATTAAAAAATAAAATATTTTTACATGCAGATAAAAGTATGCAAAATCATCTTTTGAAAAATAATCCAAATAAAATTTTTGTAAAGTGAAGATATTAGTAACCATAGGTCCTGTTTCAGAAAGTTATCCTAGCTTAAAAAAAATTGCAAAGTACACTAATCTATTCAGAATAAACGGATCTCATAATACTTTAAATTGGCACAAAATTGTTTCAAATAAGATAAGAAGTGTTTCCACAAATTCTAAAATTTTACTGGATATACCAGGTGTAAAGCCAAGATCTCTTAATAAAAATCCGATTAAAATAAACAATAATGAAAAACTATATTTTTCTTTTGAAAAAAAAGTTAACAACTCTAAAGAAAAAATAATTTATTTAAGTAATCCAATACCAAAATTTAAGAAAACAAATAAACATTTAACTTTGTGTGATGGGCTGTATTCATTTCAAATTCTAAAAAGTTCAAATAATTTAATCTACGCAAGGAGTCTTCAGCAATTTGTATTACATCCAGCTAAAGGTTTAAATATTGCTGGATCTATCTATTCAGAAAAATTACAAAGAAAAAAATACTTAAGTTTTTTAGATAGGGCTATAAATTCAAAAATATCATTTGATGCAATAGGTTTAAGCTTTGTTCAAAATTATCATTTAGTAAAATTTATAAAATTAAAATTTAAAGATAAAATTATTATTTCAAAGATAGAGAATGTTTCTGGATTAAAAAACATAGACTCAATTATTAAATATTCTGATATAATAATGATTGATAGAGGAGACCTTGGTGCTGAAATTGGAACTGAAAACCTTTATCAAGCCATAGACATGATAGTTTCCAAATGTAAAAAAAAAGCTATACCCGTTATACTTGCCACTGAAAACCTGAATTCCATGATCTCAGATTCTCAACCCTCCAAAAGTGATGTTGTTAATATTTCCCATTTGATTAATTTAAATGTTGATACAATCATGCTCAGTGACGAAACCGCTTTGAGTAAAAATTTTTATAAAATTATTTTATGGTTAAGTAATTTTTTAGATAAAAGTAATAAAATTTCCAGTAAAATTCTCTTAAATAAAAGTAAATATGATAAAAATGATACAGCATTAGCTCATGTTTATAATAGTTTACCAACTTCTTTAAATAATATTCCTATAATATTATTTACCAAAAAAGGTTTTTTTTTAAAAAATTTTTTTAACGATGATAAGAATAATACTTTCTTTATATTTACATCAAATAAGAAAATTGAAAAAATTTATGATTTTTCCAACAGAATACAAATTTTTTATACAGATAAATTTGATAATAAAAATCTTAATATTTTCATTTATAAACAAATAGACTTAATGAGAAAAAAAATTTTTAAAGATTTTCAATCAGCTTTATTATTGTACACAAATTATCCAAGAAAAGGATCCAGAGCTAACAGCCTAACATTTTTGTCAAAAAAAGATTTCAATAATTAATATAAATTAAGCATATACCGACCAAATTGCCCTTAATTTTGTGCTTACTATTAAATAATTATATTTTTAAAGTTGTTCATCTAACATTTTACTTATCAGATTTTAGTAAATGAACGTTTCAAATCAGCTTAGGATAGTGGGATAATCTCTTTTTAATCCTAACCATTATGATTCTTTTTATCCAATAGTAGGGAAATAAAAGTACTTGAATAAAATTCCAATGCATCAAGTTATAAGTTGGTCCAATTTTGTAACAGTTGAGAAATAAATTTTTCCATACTATTAATTCTACTTTTAATGGAAGCAATATAGAAATTTTTTTATAATTAGCTTTTTCATAAAATTTTTTAAATTTATAATTCTTGTAATAAAAATTTAGATGATGTTCTAAATAAACGATGTCTTTTCGAAAAAAATTTTTTTCATTGTATTTATCCTTAAAATTTTTATTATAGCCTTGTAGATATTTCTTACTTAACATATCTCCCCACCATAATTTCCCATGATATGTTGATTTGCTTGTACTGTGATGATAATTGATATTCATAATTTTAGAAATTTTTTTAATATACGAAATATTTTCTGTATGTATTTTATCTAGTCTTGCTACATAAATCTTTTTTTTTAATGTAATGCAATTTTCAATTAAATTAAAAAATCTGTTGATTTGATAATTTAACCACCAAAAATTTACATTTTTTTTTGAGTAAGTCATCCAGTGAGAGATACCCGAGCTAAGGCTTGAAATAGGATTCCTTAATAAAACAATTATTTCACAATTTAAATCTTTAAGATCCTTGAGGTGTTCAAAATTATGAATATTAAGCAAAATTATTTTCTTTTTTAATATACTTTCTTTACTTGCAGCTGAATAAGCTAAGTGTAAATTAATAAAAACATCAGCTTTATCATTAGGATTTTTGCAAAATTTGACAAATTTTTTTTTAAATAATTTTTTTGAAACAAGAAAATATTCATTTTTATTTTTCCCTAGCTTGTCGTGCCTTTCCAGCTTATTTATTTTCGAATTAAAATATCTTCCATATTCATCTATAAATTTCTGAGCAATTTGCATTTTATTTTTATCTCTTAACTTTGGCCAAAACAGATTAAAGAAAAAAATACCAGGGAATTGACTTACTTCTGGATGCTTATCAAAAAGACTTTGGAAGAAATCCATTCCAGATCTGCCTACACCTAAAAAACAAAATATTTTCATTTATTTATTTTAGAATAATTTTGGTCCATTTATATTAGTTACACAAAATTTATTATTAGTCATTTTTTTCTAAGATATTTTTAATCTGATCATGAATTACGTTTAAATCTTCTAAAGATTTATATTTAAATATTTTTTCATTAAAATTAAATCGTTCTTTTTTGTATAGAGTAGGGTCATTTTTGTATGAAAAAAGTATATTTTTTAGCTCATTAATATTATTCATTAAAAAACCTGGTCTTAATTTTTTCTCAATGTCAGCACTAGACCAATCAAAATGCTCATCTGGATCAAGATAGATCATCATCTTATCAAGAAAACAACAGAGAGGACCCACTCCCGAAGTATCAGTTATAACTATATCGGCGATACAAAATACTTGCTCACTGTTTTGACCATCATAATTTTTATTACTATCAAAAACACAAACATTAGCCAATTTTTTTAAAAAAATAAATTTTTTCTCTTTTAGCTTATTAAAATGATAATGATGAAGTTTAATTACAAAATTATAATTAAACTCTTCTGTTATTATTTTACATATTTTTTCTAAAGCTAAAGTTTCTTCATTAAATTTTTTTGGTAAAAATCTTCCTTCAAAAAAGGAATTATGAGTAGGAGCAAGTACAACAGTTTTTTTATTTTTATCTAAATTGAGTTTTTCATAAAATATATCTTTATAGCCTAAGTTATTTTTTAATTTTAAATAAGGTATTATTTTTGTACTTGGTGAGATTAGTAGCTTAGTCTTTAGTTCATTTTTTCTATTAGGATAGTAAGACTCTATCCGATTGTAATGATATTCACCTGGTATGAAAACATAATCATATTGGAAAATATTTTCAGCAAGAAAATATTTTTTATATGTTACGGAATGTTTAAAAGTAGCTTTTGGAGAGCCTAGTTTAATTTCCGCTAATAATTTACCGGTATCTGTAATCCATAAATCAGGTTTATCTCTTTTATCAACTAAAACAATATTTTTTAAAATTTCATCTTTAAAATTTATTTTAAAAAAAAAAATTTTACCAAAGATTTTATTAAAAATTTTTTTTAGTAAGAGGACTAAAGAATTTTTGTTTAAAAGAATTAAATCATTTTCACAATATTCTAAATTTAACAATTCAGATTTCAAACTTTTATTGTAGTAAACCCAAGTAACACTGTAATTTTTTTTTAACAAATCATACACAAATCGTAAGTCAACTGAAGAATCTGCTAAAAAATAAATGCTTTTTTTCATGTTTCTTTTATAACTGAATAGATTGTCATTGTAACAATTAATCATGCAAAATATAAATTACTTAATTTATTGTTTTCATATACATTATTTAATATACAATAATCAAAAAAATGACTCGTACTAAAAAATCAGACAATCTTAATAAAATTTTGCGATCCATAATTAAAAGAAGCTACTTATTGATATGTTAAACAACAAAACGATCTTAATTACAGGCGGAACAGGATCTTTTGGAAAAAGTTTCTGCAAATATATTTTGACAAAGTTTAGGATTAAAAAATTAATAATCTTGAGTAGAGATGAATTTAAACAGCTTGAAATGTCCAAATTAGATTTTATTAAAAAAAACAAAAAAAAAATCCGATTTTTCATTGGAGATGTAAGGGATAGAGATAGACTTAACACAGCCTTTAATGATGTTGATGTTGTCATCCATGCTGCTGCAATAAAACAAGTTGATACTGCTGAGTACAACCCTTTTGAAACCATTAAAACAAATGTGCATGGTGCTGAAAATGTTATACAAGCTTCTTTAAATAATAATGTTCAAACTGTATTGGCTTTAAGTACAGATAAAGCTGCCTCACCAATTAATCTATATGGTGCAAGCAAACTTCTGTCTGATAAATTATTTGTTTCTGCAAATACTTTTCGTGGAAAAAAAAAAACTCGCTTTTCAGTCGTTAGATATGGAAATGTATTTGGCAGCAGGGGATCTGTAGCCTTAAATTTTCTTGAAAAATTAAAGTCAAACACTTTTGATGTAACCGATGAAAACATGACTCGATTTAGTATTACATTAAATGATGCAGTTCAGTTTGTTATGGAGTGTTTACAAAAAATGAGTGGGGGTGAAATTTTTGTACCTAAAATTCCCTCTTATAGATTACCAGACTTGGTTAAGGCTTTCTCAAAAAATGCAATAATTAAAATTATAGGAATTAGACCTGGTGAAAAAATACATGAAGAGATGATTACTATGCATGATTCACCTAACTCAATAGAGTGTAAAAATTTTTATGTTATTTATCCTAATGAACAATTAAAGAAAATTGGATTATTAAAACTTAAAGGAAAAGCTTGTATGGTAAACTATAGATATTCCAGTGATCAAAATAAAGAATTTTTAAATATATCTGAGTTAAGAACTTTGATAAAAGAAATTTCATAATGACTGATGCCTCTCTAGGCAAAGAAAAAAAAAAACTCTTTGTAGATAATGGCTATTGTGTAATTGAAAAATCTGTAGAAAATAATATCTTATTAGAAGCACAAAAATCTTTTTTTAATATCAAAAAAAAAGTAAAATTAAATCAGTATCCATACATTAGAGTATATGATGATTATTCACTAAATAAAAATATTGCAGGAATTGAAATGACTTTTCATAAAGAGATTCTTACAGAGTCTATAATGAAATTAATTATAAATTCAAAAGTGTTAGAAATCGCTAGAGAAATCTTGGGTAAAGAAGTTGAATTAGTATTATCAAGGTTCCATGTGACAGAGGATTTATCGCATGTTGGTATCTGGCATAGAGATGAAAAATTAGATAACCCCAACAATTCTTTGCAAATAAACATTTTTTTATTTGATGAAATAGGCTTACAGGTAGTTAAAGATTCTCACAAAAAAGAAATCCCAGAAGAAGAAATGCTAAAAAAAAAACCACATGCATCGCTCGAAAAATCTAAATGGGTAAAAACTAATGCAGGTGATATACTTATATTCAACCCTGCAATCTTGCATAGAGGTATATCAGCAAATCCAAGAGCAAACATTCATTTTCGTTTTAAAAAAAAAAGAAACGAAACTGAAGCAATCAAACTAAACTATGAAAATGTAAATATTCCAAAAGATTGGATGGATATTTTAGAAAATAGTCCAACAGCGGTTAATAGTGATATTTTAACACCCTATATCTTTAAAAAAGACATCAAGTCAATCTTTTTAAGATTTTTGAGAAAAACTATACATAACTTTATCTTCTTTTTACCCATGGGTTCAAGATTATATTATTATTTTAATGTCAGGCCGAATATAAAACTTAGAAAACTTTTTAACTTAAAAATATAATTATTTGATTTTTCTCAACATACAAAAACTAAGAAATATTTATTCCAAGTGTAACTTTAGTTATAATTGGATTTTTTATTTAAGTATTGCAACCTCAATAATGTTATCTTTTTCAGAGGCCTCTTTTTTAGCCTCTATATATAATTTAATTACACACATAACGGATCCAGTAAATAGCAATTTTTTTTTTGATAATAAAAATATTGTTTACATCAAAAATCTTTTTGATTTAGACTCAGTAAGTTTTTACCTAATTTTGAGTGGTCTAATTATGTTAATAGTTACCGCATTGAAAGTTTTGAATATTTATTTGAATACTTTTTTGTATTATAAGATTAATTCAATAGTATGTTCTAAAATTTTCTTAAATACAATTAGCCAAGAATTAGAATTTCATAATAATATTAATTCATCATCACTAATTTCTGCTGTAACTGAAAAAGGAAAATCTGCAGGAGAGATAACTTTTTTTATATTGAGTATTATTAAATCTTTATTTATGCTGATGACAATAACTATATTAGCAATCTACATTTCTTCAAAAACTTTTTTATTATTTTTTTTATTTTCCTAATACTTTTTTTAATTATTTATATAAGTTTTAAGAAAAAGATAAAAAATATTGGTATTCAAATTGCATTATATAATGATAAGGTCATTAAGGTGCTTCAGGAAAATTATTCAAGTATAATTTTTATAATATTATATAATTGCCAAAAAACCGTTAGTAAAACTTTTTTTGAAACAATTAAAATTCTTAGAAAAAGTGAGTCAAGGATTGTGTTCTATTCATCAGTTCCTTATATATTTATTCAAACTTTTACAGTCTTATTTGTCCTATTTTTTATTAATTTTTATGAATTGAAAAATAATTTTGTCAGTTTAGTCCCTTTGGCTACTATGTGGTTGCTTGCAATACAGAGGCTTATCCCAAGTTTTAATGAAATTTTTTCATCTCTATCCTCAATTAAATCATTACAACAAAATTTTTTAGATATTGAAAAATTAATAAAGTTAACTGTCCAGGATAACAACCAGCCAACTAAAGAAAATACTATAAATTTTAATAATGAGATATCATTTCAAGATATTTCTTTTTCATTTAAAGAGAATTCACCTTTAATTTTTCATAATTTAAATTTTAAAATTAAGAAGAATTCTATTTTTGGAATAAAAGGTGAGACAGGATCAGGAAAGTCTACTTTAATTAGAATTTTAATGGGGTATTACAAGCTGAATCATGGAAAAATATTAGTTGATAAAAAGCAATTATTTTCTAGAGACTTGGGTTTGTGGCAAAAAAATATATCATATGTCCCACAAAAAGTTTTTCTTATTGATGAAACTATACAAACTAATATTGCTTTTGCAGAAGATAAAATTGATGAAGTTTTAATGAAACAAGCTATTCAATATTCTAATTTAGAAGATTTTGTGGAAAAACAGCATAATGGCATGCAAACATTAATAGGAGAAAATGCGGACAGAATATCAGGTGGTCAAAAACAAAGAATTGGAATTGCGAGAGCAATATACAAAAATACAAATATACTAATATTAGATGAGTCTTTAAATTCCCTTGATTATAAAACAAAAATAAACATTATAAATAATTTTAAAAAACTTAATAAAACAATTATTTTAATATCTCATGATGAATCTGATTTAGAGATATGTGATAATATTTTAAATATGGACGATTTAAAATAATGAAAAATATTATTAATTATGGAAGCCACCATATTTCTAAGGATGATATTTTAGCAGTATCCAAAGCATTAAGGCAAAATAAAATTACCCAAGGAAAAAATGTTGAATTGTTTGAAAAAAAATTAAATTCTTTTTTTGGTTCAAAGTACGCATTGGTAGTTTCAAGTGGTACAGCTGCTCTACATTTAGCAATGCTATCTTTAAATTTATCAAGCAAGGATAAGGTTGTAACTTCTCCAATTTCATTTTTAGCTTCTGCAAATTGTGTTGAATACGTAGGGGCTAAAGTTGATTTTTGCGATATTGATAAAAAAACATACACTATGGATCCAAATAAACTTGAAGAGAAATTAAAAAAAGAAAAAAATATTAAAGCAGCTATTATAGTAGATTACGCAGGGCATCCAGCTGCTTGGAAAGATTTTTTATATTTAAAAGAAAAATATAAGATTGTTCTGGTTAATGATAATTGTCATGCATTTGGTTCAAAATTTAATAATAATAAAAATTATGCCATGAAATATGCGGACATAGTTACCCAAAGTTTTCACCCAGTAAAACAAATTACAACTGGAGAGGGTGGAGCAATTTTAACAAATAATCATTATATACACTCGAAAGCTAAACTCTTAAGAAATCATGGAATGATTAAAAAAAATAACAGCAGCACAAAACCTTGGCTCTATTCAATGAATGAATTAGGTTACAATTATAGATTGGCAGATATTAATTGTGCATTAGGTATTTCGCAACTATTAAGAATAAAAAGCTTCATTAATAAAAGAAGAGAAATAGCTTCATTTTATAACAAAAATTTATTAATAGATGGTGTAAGGTTACCAAAAGAAGACAAGAATGTTTTTCACTCCTATCACTTATATCCAGTTTTAATTGATTTTAAAAAGTTAAAAATAACTAAAAAAATTTTTTTTGAAAAAATGCATAAGAATAATATTAATTTACAAGTTCATTATATTCCAATTCATTTGCAAAACTATTATAAGAAAAAATATGGATTTAAAAAAGGAGATTTTAAGAACGCTGAGAGTTTTTATTCAGATGAAGTTTCTCTACCAATATATTATAATTTACAAAAAAAAGATCAAATAAGAATAATCAATTCTATAAAAAAAATTTGCAATACTGGGAATTAAATAAATAAAATTAGTAAATGATTTTATTTTATTTTATTTTATTTTATTTTTAGGTTAAGTGCTGAAATTAGGAGAATAATTAAATTAAAATATGTTAAATATTAGAAAATATATTATTATTAAAAAGTGAAATATAAAAAAACTGCAATTGCAGTAATAACAGCAAGAAGTGGTAGTAAAAGAATTAAAAATAAAAATATAATCCTTTTTTTTGGTAAACCAATGATTGCACATTCAATTATTTGTGCGAAAAAATCTAATTTATTTAGTGAAATATTTGTTTGCACAGACTCAAAAAAAATAAAAAAAATATCAGAGCAATATGGAGCAAAAGTACCATTTTTAAGAAGCAAAAAACTTTCTGATGATATCACGGGAACTCATGAAGTTGTAAAAAGCTTTTTAATAAATATAGGTAAAAAATATAGCTCTACATGTTGCATTTATCCAACTGCACCTCTTATGAGGCACGCTGATTTAGTTAAAGGTTATAAAAAATTACAAAAAAATAAGTTGAATTATGTTTTTTCAGCAAATTTATCAAAAAAATCTGATAAAAAAATCATAATTCGCAATAAAATAAAATATACAGATTCTGGACAATTTTATTGGGGTGAGCATAAAACATGGTTACATAATTCAAAATTACTCAATAAAAATTCTTTGATTGTTAAAATTCCAAAAATTTATGCCCAAGATCTTAATACTTTTGAAGATTTAAAGGTCTTAAAAAAAAAATAAGACAATATTACAGAAAAAAAATGACTGAAGCTTATTTCTTTTTTGATTACAATAAAAAATCGGGAATAGGGCATTACAAACGCTGTAGTGTTATTGCAAAAGAACTATTAAAAAAAAATATTAAAAGTTATCTAATCTGTTTTTCAAAAAATTCTATAAGGAATAAAATAAATTATTTTAATTTTGTTCAGTATGAAAAATTGAAAACTAAAAAATTAAAAAATAACTTTTTAATAATTGATAGTTATTTAATTACAAATAAAAAATTGATTAACTTAAAAAATATTTTTGACAAAATATATTGCATAGAAGATCAAGTTAGTAATAAATTTTTAAATAATTTTGCAATAATTAATCCAAGCTTTGAAGTTAAAAATAAAGTGCTTTATAAAAACAAATTTAAAAAAATTTATTTAGGTATTAAATATAAATTTATAGATCAGATATATCAAAACAAATATTCTAAAATTACAAAAAAGAAAAATATTACAATTTCTTTTGGTGGAGGTAAAACTTTTCATCGAGTAAAAAATTTTTTAAATACAGTATTTATTTGTTTGGAGGAAATTAAGTTTAAAGAAACTATTTATTTATTTCTTGATTTAAATTTAAAAGAAAAAAAATTCATAAAAAACAAATATTACAATTTAAATATTAAGATATGCAATATCTCAAATAAATATTATGAAAGAATTTTGCAATCTAAATTTGTAATTTCTTCTTGTGGAATTCAACAGGACGAATTGATTTCTTGGAAAATACCATCTATTTTTTTAAAAATTGCAGAAAACCAAAAGTATAATTTTAGTCTTATTAAGAAAATAGATAAGCAGATCTGTTATGAGTCTACGCAATTTAATTCTCAAAAATTAAAAAAAATAATATACAAGATTCTTTTTGAATATTACGATAAAATAATTATAAAAAAATTTGAGAAAATTCCCCTAGGCTCAAGAACTAGCAGTATATTACGAGGAATAAATTGACAAAAAGTTAAAGTTTATAAATAATATGAAAAAAATTGTAATAAGATCTTATAAAAAAAATGACGAATTAAATTTTTTTAAACTTGATCGTGAAATCGAAGAGCACCCACACAACAGAAGAAGTGTCAAAAACTTTTTATGGAAATTTAAGGGTCAAAACCCATTTGGAAAAGCGGTAAATTTTTTCTCATACCAGGGGAAAAAAATTATAGCACATTTTGGTGCTGTGCCACTAAAATGGATTATTAAAAATAAGGAAATTTTAGGCTCTTGTTCTATTGCAATGATGGTAAAGCCTGAATGGCAAAATAAGGGCCTTGTTAAGTTTATAGGAGACAAAGTTTTTGAATCTTTAAAAAAAAATAAAATTGTATTTGTATATGGGTATCCAAATCAAAAAGCGTTAGCTTTACATATAAAATTTTGGAATTATAGTAATTTCATTAATCAAAAAACCTACACTTTAAAAAAAAAGAATTAAGATCACTTCAAATATTTTTCAGACATTTAAAGTAACTAATTTTACAAAAAAGTACGATTTATTTTGGAACAATAATAAAAATGATTATGAAGCAATTTTAGATAGGAATTCAAAATTTTTAAATTGGAGATATTTAAATAGACCAGACAAAAAATATTTCTGCTACTATGTACTCGATAATAATGGAAATATTGTAGGTTACTTTGTTTTGAAGTCTTACAAGTTAAGACAAATCAAAAAAATGCACATTATTGATATCTTTGTGAAAAAATTAGATAAAGACAATCTAAAAAACGTTTGTTTATCTATTATTGATAGAATCTACAAACATAAGCTAAATGAAAATGAAATTTCTTTTTGGCTTAATGGTAATAATAAATTAGTTAATATTTTTAAGTCAATCGGTTTTGAACCGACAACTGTTAGACCAATGATTATTAAGCATCTTGTTCAAAAAAATTCTTCACTTAATAAAATTTCGGCTAAAAATTTTTACTTTACAATGGGTGATACTTTAGAAATATATTAATTTATGAAAATAGACCACATTGGCTATGTAACTTCTGATTTTAATAAAACTTTAAAATATTTTAGAGATCAGCTGAACATGAAACAAATTACAAAAAAAATTAAAGAACCTGCTCATGGTGTTGATGTAATATTTTTAGACATGGGTCACAGAGGATACCCTGCTCTTGAAATTATTAGTCCGAATACTAGAAAATCAAAAGTTTCTAATTTTTTAAATAAGAATGGTGATGGAATTCACCACATAGCCTATGAGGTAATTAGCATTCAAAAAAAAATTATAGAACTTGAAAAAAAAAATTTTTTAATACTATCTGGTATTGTGCCTGGAGCAGGTCATAATAAGACCCCCACAGTCTGGCTTTATACACCTAAAAATGAACTTATTGAACTGATACAGAAGCAAAAAGGAAAAGCTGGTTATAGCAGGTTTACTAAATAATGAGAAAAATTTCTAATCATCAAATATTAGAATATATAAAAAATTGCAAAGATATTTCAGAGGTCTTGTTAAAAACATCAGAAAGATTACCCAAAAAGATATTTATTAATTTCAAAAATAAAAAAATAACTTTCTCAGAATTTAATAATCTAGTTAACTGTTGTTGTAATTTTTTTTTAAAAAAAAAAATAAAAAAAAAAAATATAATATCTGTAAAAACTAAGAATTCTTTAGAATTTTTAGTTCTATATTTTGCCTGCATTAGGTTCAAATTAATTATCAACCCAATACCAAGTAGTGTTTCAGAGTATGAATTTTTGAATAAAATTAAATTTTTAAAATCAAAAATTGCATTTGTAGACAAGTCATGTGAGAATAAAAAAAAATCTTTTTTTTGTATAGATCGTGATTTTAACGGTGATTTTTGTAATTTCCTAACTAATGAATTTTCATCAAACTTTAGATCTGATTCAAACTTTAATAATAAGGATACAGCAGTATTGTACTATTCATCTGGAACAACTGATAACCCAAAAATAATTGAATATTCTTATTTTGCAATGCTAGAGCTTCAAAAAAGCATGGCTAGAAATCATTTTACAAATCAAAATACTAATCATCTTTGCATACTTCCTTTTGGGCACACATCAGTACTAAGATATAGTATAAAGCAAGCAGTGTTGCTTGGCAGCACAATTAATATTTGTGAAAATTTTTGGAATATTAAAAATGATTTTTGGAAACTTATAAAAAAACATAAAATAAATTTTGTACAACTTGTACCGACATTAGTTTTATCAATATTATCTCTTAACTATAAAAAATCTAAAATTAAAAATTTGTTCTTTGGTTGTGGATCTGCATTTTTATCAAAAACATTGCAAAAAAAATTTGAAAAAAAATTTAACATAAAACTTTTTAATTATTATGGTCTTTCAGAGATAGGTGCTAGTCATTTTGAAAATCAAAAGCAAAGAATTGAAGGAAGTATTGGAAAGCCTATTGATGTTTATAAGTTAAAAATTATCAATTCAAAAAAAAAAATATGTAAAGTTAACGAAATAGGTGAGTTGTTAGTTAAAAGTAAATGTATTTTCAATGGTTATTATAAGAATAAAGACTTAACTAAAAAAAGTTTTTTCAAAGACTATTTCAAAACAGGAGATATGTGTTTTAAAGACAAGGAAGGATACTATTATTATGTTGATAGAAAAAAAGATCTCATAATAAAGGGAGGGGTAAATATTTTACCATCAGAAATAGATGAAGCAATTATGCAGTATGATAAAAATATTCTAGAGTGCTCAACTATAGGACAAAAAAACGATTTTTATGGAGAAATAATTAAATCATTTATAATTTTAAAAAAAAATAAAAATAATTTTATTAGCAAATTAAGAGTAAATCTCATTAAAAAGCTTGGACTTTTAAAATGTCCCGATATAATTGTACAAACTAAGGAATTTACAAAAACACCATCTGGAAAAATAATAAAAAGATTACTGCATGATAAATAAAAAAGCTTTAATTTTTGGGGCGGGAGCAATTGGGCGAGGTTTTTTAGCCCCTCTACTTCAAGACTGCAATTACCAAATATCTTTTGTGGATAATGATAAAAAAATTATAAAAAAACTAAAGAAACGTTCGAGTTATAAAGTTGCGATTACTGAAAAAAAAAAATTATAAATTTCAAGAAATTAATATTCAAAACGTTTTTCATATAGATGAAATTTTTGACATAAAAAAATATGATATAGTTTTTTGCTGTGTTGGACCAAATCAATGTAATAAAATTGCTCACATGTTTAAAAATGCAAAAACAGTAATATCTTGTGAAAATGATATTTTTTCGGTTGATAATCTAAAAAAAATATCAGGTAATAAAAATGTTTTTTTTGGTATACCTGATGTTATTACATCAAATACAGCCTCAAAAAAACTCCTTAAGATTGATGATTTAATGACAGTAACTGAAAAGGGTATTTTAATATTGCAAAAGGGTAATTATAAATTACCAAAAAAAATTTCACAAGTTTCAAAGTCTTTTTTAGAAATACATTGGAGAGCTAAATTATTTATACATAATGCACCTCATGCAATACTAGCTTATCTTGGTTTTCTAAAAGGATATAAATATATTCACGAGGCGATGAATGATAAAAAAATTAAAAAAGTCATTGAAGGTGCAATGAATGAAATAACAAAGGGTATAGTAAATTCTGGGTATGTACCAAAAGATTTTGCACAAAATTATAAAAAAAAAGAAATAAAAAGATTTTCAAATAATTTATTATTTGATCCAATTTTAAGAGTTGCAAGGGAACCCCTGAGGAAGCTTGGAAAAGAAAATAGGATTGTCTTAGCTGTAAGAGTAGCTCAATGGAATAATAAATTTCCGAAGAACACAACTATTGGTATAAAAGCAGCATTAAATTTTTTTCATAAATCAGACCCAGAATCTGTATATCTTCAAAAATTAAGAAAAAAAATGGAAGATTCAAAGGTGTTAGAAAAAATTTGTGGAATTGAACAATCTGATCCTTTAAATAATTTTTGTTTAAATCAAGATTTAAAAGCAGTTATAAAAAAATGAATTTTAAAAAAAGCAATAAACTCCTAGAATCATACAAAAAAATGATACCTGGGACTAAAATATTTAATAATTTTGACCCATTTGAACAAAAACAAACCCCTTTTTGTATTGAAAAAGGAAAGGATTCATTCGTTTGGGATCTCGATGGCAATAAATACTTGGATTTTCACATGTCTTTAGGCTCTGTAATTTTGGGTTACGCTAATAAAAGTGTTAATAATTCTGCCATTAAACAACTTAAAAATGGAATGACTTTTTCTTTAATGAATGAACTAGAAAATACGGTTGCCGCACAATTAATAAACATGATTCCTTCTGCAGAAATGGTTAGGTTTGGAAAAAATGGGTCAGATGTTTTGGCTGCAGCAGTTAGACTTGCAAGATATATTACAAAAAAAGAAAAAGTATTATCATGTGGTTGGCATGGGATACATGATTGGTCACTAGCGAATACTAGTCGGAATGGAGGAATACCTGAAAAAATTAGAAAATTGTCATTAAAGTTTGAATTTAACAATATTGATAATCTTCATAAAATAATCAAAAAAAATAAAAATGAAATTAGCTGCATAGTAATGGATCTTTGTGCAAGGTACTATCCGAGCAACAATTATTTACAAGAAGTAAAGGAGTTAGCTCAAAAAAATAAAATTATTCTTATTTTCGACGAAGTCGTAACTGGTTTTAGAATGCATCCCGGTGGAGCACAATCATTCTTTAATGTTACTCCAGACTTGTCTTGTTTTGGAAAAGGAATTGCAAATGGATTTCCCATCTCAGCATTAGTAGGTAAAAAAAAATATATGGTTAAAGCCAATGAGCTTTTCTATTCCCTTACATTTGCAGGTGAAACAATTAGTTTGGCAGCAGCAAATGCCGCACTAAAGGAGTACAAAGAAAAAAAACTTGCAATAAACCTTGAAACTAAAGGAAAATATTTGATAAAATTAATATCAGAAATTTTAAAAAATCATAATTTGCAGGATTATTTTAAAACAGAGGGCATGCCATGTAGACCTATTTTTTCCTTAAATAGTTTAAGGTTAAACCCTACAAAGATAGATTTGATTAACTTTGATTTAATAAAAAATTTAGCAAAAAAAAATATATTATATAATGGCTCAGTTTTTATATGCAAAACACATACTTTTAAAAATCTAAAATATTTCTCTGAAATGTTTGAAGAAACGATTGTAGATATAAAAAAAAAATTTAAATTATGAATTTAAAAAAAAATATTAAAATTCTAAACCAATCAAAGAACCTATTGCCAGGTGGTAGTACTTTTAATAAATCTAATCTTTTTGACAATGGAGAAACTCCATATTGTTTAAAAAAAGGATTTAAAGCGATAGTTACAGATGTTGATAATAACAAGTATATAGACTTTATGAATGGTCTGGGTTGTAATCTTTTGGGGTACAACATTTCATTCATTAATAAAGCAGTATCAAAAGAAATAAAAAGAGGTGTGTTACTGCCATTATCTAACAAGTTAGAGCTTGAAGTAGCAAAAAAATTAAACAAATTAATCCCTTCAGCAGAAATGGTTAGATTTGGAAAAAATGGATCAGATGTTTTGACCCAAGCTGTAAAGTTATCAAGATTTATTACGAATAAAGAAAATGTATTATTTGGTGGCTATCACGGTTGGCATGACTGGGTTATTAGTCAGACTAGTAGATCGGGAGGAATACCAGGTATAGAAAAAAAACTATCACACAAATTTATATTTAATGACATTAACTCAATCAAAAAAATTTATAAAAAATTAAATGGAAATATTTCATGTTTAGTAATGGATCTTGTCGCAAGATACTATCCACAAAAAAATTTTTTAGAAGAAGTGCAAAAATTTTGTAATCAAAAAAAAATCATACTTATTTTTGATGAAATAGTAACAGGATTTAGAATTCATAAAGGTGGAGCTCAGAGTTTTTTTAAAATCACTCCAGACCTATCTTGTTTTGGAAAGGCAATGGGTAATGGAATGCCAATTTCAGCACTTGTTGGTAAAAAAAAATATATGAAAAATTTTGATAAAGTTTTTTATGCAATGAATTTTGTTTCGGAGAGAGCGAGTTTGGGAGCAGCAAATGTTATTCTAGATTATTATATTAAAAATGATGTTGCAAAAAAAGTAAATCAAAAAGGAAAATATCTTTGGTTAAAACTACACATATCCATAAAAAAAAATAAATTAGAAAATTTATTTCAGTTACAAGGGATGTATTCTAGAATCATTATCGGTTTCAAAAATAATTTAAATTCAGACTTTTTGGCTAATAAAGGCATAGGTATCGAAAATTTAGTAAGATTAATAGTAAAAGATTTTACAAAAAATGGAATATTGTGCAATCTTTCTGTTTTTATAAACCACTCGCACACAAAAGAAAATCTTGATAAATTTTCAATAGTTTTTGATATGATTTGCAGTAAGATTGCAAAAAATAAATTATGATCATTGCATCCTTATATCACTGCCCGTTTGATGATGGCCAGTTAGCTCATGATATGAGTGTATCTATAATAACTAAAGATAAAATATATGCTTATGAAGAAGAAAAACTAACTTCTACTAAAAATGAATGTACAGTAAAATTTCCTGAAAGAAGTCTTGTTGCGGGATGTAAAGAACTAAATATTGAATTGTCAGATGTGACTGACTGGGTGTTTCCAATTCCTAGCAAGAAAGTAAGAATTGAGGAATTTAAACTTTTTTTCTGTGATTTATTAAAAGCAAAGAAATTTAAATCCTGGCAAGATTTGAAAATATGGACTAAGAAACATGTTCATTATGTTCCCCATCATATTTCACACGCTAGCTTAGCTTTTTATACTTCAAAATTTAAAGATGCTGCTTTCTTAACTAAAGATGGCGGGGGCGATCTGGGTGATACACGTGGCTTTGTTTTTGGTGAGTTTAATAATAATAAAATAATCATTAAAAACCAAAACTATAATTTTAGAAATCTAAGCTTGTTTCATGATTATTTAACTGACTCACTTGGTTTTTCATATTTTAGTAATGGAAAAACTTCAGGTTTAGCATCTTATGGAAAAGTTATTACTGCGTTAAAATCAAAATTTAAAAATTTACTAAAAGTAACGGACAAAGGAATAACTTTTTCAAATAAAAGATTTAAAAAATCTAAAACGAGATTTGATAAATTTAATAGTTCAGCCTATGAAAGATACAAAGTTTTTAGAAGTTATCCTGGTGATACAAATATATTTAGACTTTCGGCAAGTTATTTAAAAGTTGATATTGCAGCTACAGGAGAACAAGTCTTAAAAGAAAAAATTTATGAATTATTAAAAATTTTAAAAAAAAAAACTAAGATGGAAAATCTTGTATGTTCAGGTGGTTTATTTCAAAATGTATCGTTAAATTACTTTATTATCAATTCTGGTATTTTTAAAAATTATTATTTCCCAATGGCTAACTCAGATGCAGGATTATCTTTAGGTGCAGCCCTTTTTATTAAACATTCTTTAAAAAGGATTAAGAAATCAAATATAGATTTTAACCCATATTTAGGTCCTTCATTTTCGAAACAAGAAATAAAAAAAGAATTGGACCTGTTCAGATTGAATTATAAATATTTAGATAAAAATTTTGAAAAAAAAATAGCCAATTTAATAGCAAATGGATCTATCGTTGGGTGGTTTCAAGGTAAAGGTGAGTTTGGACCAAGATCATTGGGGAACAGATCTATACTAGCAGACCCAAGAAGACTTTCCTCAAAAACTAAAGTTAACCAGCTATTAAAAAAAAGAGATTGGTTCATGCCTTTTGCACCTTCAATGCACGATACATTTGCAAAAAAGATTACAGGTAGTAAATTTTTTTCAGGTTATATGCAAGTTGCTTTTAATATAAATAAAAAGTTTTCAACAAATATTAAATCAGCCATACATCATGATAATACTTCAAGAATACATATGGTTAAAAAAGAACAAAATTCTAAATATTGGAAATTATTAAATGAAATAAAAAAAGTAATTGGGATCCCTGTGATTTTAAATACCAGTTTTAATAGACATGGAATTGCAACCATAGCATCCCCGCGCCAAGCAATCGAGCACGCTATGGAGGGCTGTATGGATTATTTGGCAATTGATAATTTCTTAATAAAAGTAACAGAAAATAGAAAATTTAAGACAATAGTCAAAAAGACCATTTCAGAAAATAAAAATTTAATTAATGACGAGACAAATAGATTACTATATTTGAAAAAAAATAAGATAAAATTTAATCAATCTATTTTTTTAAAAGCTTTATCTGCATTAAAAAAGTAAATTTTTATGGACAAAAAACTAGAAATCGTATTTAAAAAAGTATTCCCAAAATTTAAAGGAAAACTTAACGATAAAACATCTCCAAAAAACATTTTAGAGTGGGACTCATTAAATCATTTGAATTTAATTGCAGAAGTTGCTAAGAAATTTAAAACTAATTTTGATTTTAATGAAATTTTACAAATTAATAAAATAGGTGATTTAAAAAAAATTTTGAAAAAAAAGAATGTTTAAAAAAAAAATTAAAATTTCTAATACAGTATTTATTGGTGATGGTCAGCCTTGCTTTATTATTGGAGAAATAGGTTCAAATCACAATAGGTCAAAAACTACAGTGAAACTTCTAATTGATGCATGTGCTGATGCAAAATTTGATGCTGTTAAATTCCAAATTTATGATCCTGAATTAGCTTTCTCAAAAAACCTACGTGCAAAAGATGTAAATCTCTCGAAACTCTATGGAGCAAATACACCATGGTGGAAAGTTGCACGAGATAAAATTTTAATGCCAAGATCATGGTTTAAAGAAATGTACAAATATGCAAAGAAAAAAAAATTAATTGTATTCTCAACAATACATCTTTTAGAAGATTATTATTTTTTAAAACAAATTGGTGTTCCATTGATTAAAATTGCCTCTATTGATTTAGAATATAATTTTTTAATTAATCAACTTTCCAAGTTAAAAATACCAACAATTTTATCAACTGGTATGGCAAATGTTAATGAAATTTCTAATACAATTAAAATTTTTAGAAAAAACAAAAACCCTAATTTGGCAGTATTACATTGTGTCTCTCAATATCCACCCCCAGACCAAGATGCAAACCTAAAAAATATTCAAATGATTAAAGACAAGTTTAAATGTATAGCTGGATACTCTGATCATTCTGCTGATAATTTGTCTGCCAGTTTGTCAGTATTTCAGGGTGCAAAGATAGTAGAGAAACACATAACGTTAGATAAAAAATATCCTGGACCAGATCATCCTTTTGCGATTGAGCCAAAGGAGATGATTGATCTAGTAAACAATATAAGAAGAGCAGAGAAAATGTTGGGACAGTATGACAGAGTTATTTCAAAAGGTGATCTAAAGGCTAAAAAAATGATAAGAAGAAGTATAGTCCTTAAAAAAGATATAAAAGCTGGTGAAAAAATTACATTAAATAACATAAAATTTGCAAGGCCACCTACAGGTATTTCTCCAAATAGATTCGATGACTATAAAAATAAAAAAATAAAAAAAAATCTTAAAGCTGAAACTATCCTGAAGGTAGAACATTTTTTAAATGCGAAATAGTATTACTCAATGCTTTTGTTGCAATTCTAAAGAAATAAAAAAGTTTATAAGTGTTAAAAATTTTCCTTATTTTACGACACCAATAGATATTAAAAATAAATTAAATATTAAAAATTTAAATAAAAAAGACTATTTTGATAATTTAAATTTGAAGTCTTGTAAAAAATGTAATCATATATTTCTATCTAATTTACCCAATTTAAAAATTATAAACGAATTATACTCAAAATATTATAGTTATCCTTCAGCTATGTTGGGAAATTTTACACCAACAAGAGACATGCAATTTGTAAGTTTTCTTAAAAAGCTATTAAAGAAAAAAAAGACTAAGAAAAATTCTTCTTTCTTTGAGATTGGCTGTTATGATGGATATGTTCTTCACAATTTACGGAGTGCAGGTTTCCCTAATATATCTGGGTGTGATCCTAGTATCGGTGCAGATATTGGAAAAAAATTTGGTATCAAAATTGAAAAGAAATTTTTTTCATCTAATACAAAAAATTTAAAAAATAAAAAATTTGATTTCATAATTGCAAGACATCTCGTTGAACATTTAGACAATCCAAAAAAATTCTTTCAGACTTTAACAAAGTTTACGCACGAAAAATCAAGAGTTGTGATAGAGGTGCCAAATGGTGAATATTATATAAAACATGGTCTTGTTGAGGTATTTTCACATCAGCATATTCACTTATTTAACAAATATTCGATGAGTATGTTGATAAACCAAACTGATTTTTCGATAGAGCAATCAATTCACACAGAAGCTAATCTGTATTTTATTTTGTCTATAAATAAAACTAAAAAAATTTACAAAAAAAAAAATTTAATTAACACTTTCACAAAAAATTATAATAACAAAGTTAGAAAAATAGAAAAATTTATTAAAAAATTTAAAAATAAAAAAATAATTTTTTATGGTGCAGGAGGTTTTTGCTGCGCGGCAATTCATTTATATAATATTAATAAAAAAATAATTTCTTCTATAGTTGATTCGGATCAAAAAAAGATTAATAAAGAATTTTTAGATATCGACGTGAGTATAAAATCAAATAAAAATTTTGATGAGTTCAAGGATAATTTGTTGGTTATAACTTCCTACTACACAAAAGATATAATAAGATTCTTAAAAAAAAATAAAGTAACTACAAATATTCTAGCTATACATCCAGAAGTGATGTTATATAAAATTATTGATGGAAAATAGACAACTTATTACAAAAAATAAAAAAATATTTATAAAAAAAACATTTATAAATTTAGAAACTTTATCTGATACTAACAAACAGCTAATTGTAAAAACACTATATAGCACATGTAAACATGGGACAGAAAAGTGGATAATTGAACAAAATGCACATTGGCTGAAATATCTTAGAGATAGAAAATCAAATTATTTTACCAACATACCTAAACCAAATTTTCGCAATGAACAAAATTTAGGGAATATGGCCATTGGAAAAATTGTAAATATAGGTTCAGATATAAAGTTATACAAAAAAAATGATTTAATTTTAATTTATGGATCCGCCGCTGACTATCAGATTATAGAACAAGAAAATATCATAACAAAAGTAAAAAAAAATATCCCTATTGAAAATTACCTATGTTTTGACCCATTGGAATTTTCTGTTGGAGCTATAAGAGAATCTAATTTTAAAATTGGTGACAAAGTTGGTATCGTAGGTATGGGAGTGTTGGGTCTCATCTCTTTGTTGTTATTAAAAAAAATTGATATAAATCAAATTGTAGTAGTGGATGTTAATGATGAAAGGTTAAAAGTTGCAAAAAAACTTGGAGCTCACATAGCATTAAATTCAAAAATAAAAAAAAATATTCAGAATTATAGAGTTACTACTAACCCCATAGGGTTAGATGTTGTTATTGATTTTTCTGGGTCTACAACTGGTTTGAATACAGCAATTTCATTATGTAAGTATAATGGTAAAGTTATAGCTGGCTCTATGTATCCTGAGGCTAATTCAAATCTTAAACTCGGACAGGAGTTTCATTGGAATAATATTGAAATTATTTCATCAAGAATTTGCAACGACCCTCAAAAAGATTATCCGGCCTGGAATAGAACCAGACTTCATGATTTTATCATAAATCTAATTGAGAGCAAAAAATA
>MDTF01008710.1_pt1 | contig 25139 bp, 23 predicted proteins | sample 811191 | NCBI WGS metagenome assembly MDTF01 (sample SAMN05326649, study PRJNA326480) | marine metagenome | isolation source: seawater | place: Southern Ocean | collected 2011
ATACTTTATTTATTGGTGACAGTTTGAAAGATTTTAATTCTTCAGTTGAGACAAATATTGATTTTATTTTGAAATTAAATTCAGAAAATATTTTATTTAAAAAAAAAAGATTAATGTTAGGACAATTTAATCATTCAAATATTTAAAAAGTTATATAAATTTACTCTTAAAATAAACTTAATATAAGTTTAGTGTGCACTGTAAATTTTACTTATTAAGAATAACGTCATTAATTTTTTTATTTTTTATCCAATTTAACAGTTCTTTTTTTTTCCTTATTATACACCAAGAATTTTTTAAAAAAATTTTTTGACCAATTTTATCCAAACAAGAAGTTTTAGCAGACTCAAATGTAAAATCTTTATGTAAATTTTTTTTATAAGACTTTGCTTTTTTTATATACTTAATAAAGGGCTGATAATTATAAAGCTCACCATTCATTTTAGGTAATGAGTATTTAGTTTCCTCACATCCAGAAATGTATTTTGAACCTCTATACATTTTTCCTCTAAATTTTTTAAAATATCTCCATGGAACTTGATAATCTTCTTCAAATTTATGAAGGTAGGCGCAGCCTTTGTTCCACGGAAGGCCAAGTGTGCATATTCTGGCATCATTTTTTGCCATGAAGTCTAAAATACTACCTTCTCCCCATGAAGTTCTGTAAGATAAATTTTTAATAAATTTGATATTTTTTCCAAGTACTAAATAGCTATGAAGCGGTTGTGGCGTTCTAAAATAGTTTCTTTTTAAGGCTTCTTTGGGTAGAACACCAATATTATCAATTGAATTTTTGATATCAAACTTATTTGTCTTTAAAAAATTATTTGCAGAAAAAGATGGTAATATTAATATTCTATCTTTTGTTATAAAATCTTCTATTAAAGTTAAAATCTCAGACGTTAAATTTTTTTGATATGGAAATTTATTTAAGAAACTAGAAATACCAGAGTAAATTACTATTACTTTATCATTTTTATTAATTACTTGTTTGAGAGATTCAACAAAATCTTTTTTTGTTATCATTAATTTTATCTATATCCACCATCAATGTTTATAGTGGCATTATTAGAGTACTCTGAATTAATTAAAAAAGTTATAGCTTTATATATATTTCTAATATTACCAGTTCTCCCCATAGGTGTTTCTTTTAATAACTTTTTTTTTATATTTGTATCTAAAGTTAAAAACATTCCTGTATTGAAATTTCCTAGTTTAATTGTATTAGATGTAACAGAAAATCTTCCAAATTCTTTGCTCAAAATATTTGTTATTCCATTAGATGCTAATTTAGTTGAGGTATAGGTAGTGGTGCCAATATCACCTTTTTCACCACCAGTAGATGAAATATTAATAATTCTTCCCCAGTTATTTTTAATCATCAATGGTAAAAGTATTTTGCAAATACCAAAATATGATAAAGTGTTTATTTTAAAATCTTCTATAAAATTATCACTTGTAATATTTAAAAAAGTTTTATTAGTTTTTTTTGAAGCAAAATTTATAAAAATTATTTTTTTATAACTATTAATTATTTTTTTATATTTTCCAAAGTCAATTTTTTTTAAAAAATTTATTCTTACATAACTTACGTTCTTACTTTTATTTAAGTTTTTAGATGAGCTATAAATAGAAATTATTTTATCATTATTAAAATATTTTTTTTTTAATAATTCCTGAAAAATACTACTGCTACCACCACTGACGATAAATATTTTGTCTTTCATTATAATACTTTCAAAATTGTTGCAGATACACTTAGGCCCACTCCAAAGCCACAAATTAAAATTTTACTATTTTTCTTAATTTTATTTTTTTTTAAAAATTCAGCTAATAAGTGAGGTATGCTTGATGATACAGTATTTCCTATCTTTCTTATATTTGAAGGAATAATTATTTTATACTTGCTTAGTTTATTCTTAATTAAATTTTCAACAGTTACTGACGCTTGATGGTTAAACATAATCTTAATATCTTTATTTTTTTTAATAATTGACTCTAGTAATCTTATAACTTCATAATTTACAAAATCATAAACTTTTTTTCCATCCATAAATAAATTTTTATTTTCACTACACAAATCTGTAAAACTATTTTTTTTAAAATGTTTGAATGTTTTAATAACTTTAATATGCTTCTTATCAAAATAAAAAACAGAGCCACCGTCACTAAATAATGTTGATGTCGATCGGTCAAATTTTTGAATATGTTTTGAGTAGGTCTCTGCACAAGTTATTAAACTTGGTCCTTTTAAATTGCTTGCTAAATCTAAAGCATCAACAAAACCTGTACATCCAGAGTTTAAATCATATAGTTTTATATTAGCTTTTAAATTTAGTATAGAAGCAAACAAATAAGAGTTGCCAGGAAAATTTAGATTATTTGTTTCAGTAACAAAAATTAGATTATCAATTTTATCCTTTTCAAATTTAGGATTTTTTTTTTTTAAATTTTTGTATGCATCAAAAGCTAAATCTAGGGTTGTTATATTTTTCTCAGCATAAAAAAGGTTTCTAGGACCTGTTTTGACTATGGTTCTTTTATATAATTTTAATGAAAAGTTTTTTTCATAGTATTCCTTTATATTGATTTTTTTTTTACCTAAGGAGACACCAAAGTGATTTTGAAAATTTAAGCTCACTTAATTAACTTGTTTTTTTTTAAACTTTCATATATTTTTTTTACTGAGGATGATGAGGACAAATTTTTTATTTTTGCTGCTTTGCCCTTAGTCACTTTATCAATTTTTATCAAAATTTCTAAATGACCTAACGAGTCCCACTCTTCTATATCACCAACTTTAAGATCCATATTAATTTTCTTTTTAGAGACCTTTAGAGCTTTGGAGATTAGACTAAGTAATTCCTCTTTATTAAGCATTTTTACCTTTCATTTTTTTGCATATGGCCACTGATGTATATGCCAAATATGTTCCAAATTTTTCCTGATAATAAATTATTTTTTTTTTGAGAAGTTTATCAAATAAATTTATATTTTGTTTAAAAAATATTGGAATTGGCCAATAAATTTTTTTAGTTTCTCTATAATCTTTAAACTTCAGTTTAAGCACTTTTTTTAATTGGTCAGTACTAGATAATGATATTAATGGAATAATAAAAATTCCATTTGGTTTTAAATTTTTATCTAATTGTTTAATAATTTTATCAACATTTTTCAAACCATCTATCCCACAATTTGATTTTACACCTTGATACCATGGGCTTTTGTTGGCAACAACCTGACTTAAGCTAGAAACATCTGAAATAATTATATCAAATTTTTTTTCTCTCCATGGAACAAATAGACTGCCTACTTTAAAAGTAATTTTATCATATTTTATATTTTTCTTTGCATGCTTAATTGCAAGCTCAGAAATATCACTCAGGAAATAGTGATGTTTATTTGCTTGATTCTTTATTAGATAGTTTGATATGTTTCCGTCACCACAACCTATTTCACAAATATCTTTTTTTTTTAATTTTCTTAAAATAATTAAAGTTTCCTTCTGTAATAATTTACTTGTGAGATTTTCTTTAAATACCTTATTTTTTTTCATTTTTTTAGTAATCAAGTTTAATAACTCTTTATTAGTAAATATTTATGTCTTTTCTCACTTATTTACTTTAAAAACAATATGTACTTCTGCTGATAATTTGTTTTTATCTAGAACACTTTGTAATTGATCAATTATTTTATTTGTAAACATTTTTTTATAAATTTTAAGACCAGAATTTGTTATTTTTCTTTTCTTTAAATAGTTTAGTTCTAAAGATCTCAATAAATCTAAAATATCGACACCAAACCACCATTCAGCAATTATTTTAAGCTTATATTCTTTTTCCATAAATTTCAAAGATTGTTCAGTGTATAGGTGCGTATGTTGAGGTCCCATTAATCTTTGATAAAAGTTATCAAATGCTAATTCGATGAATGAACTAAGAGAAAAACATGGCACAGATAAGTACAAGTATTTAATTTTTTTATTTTTTTTAATACAATTTAATATTTCAATATTATTATAAATATGTTCAAAAGTACCAATCATAGAAATCACAACGGGTTTTTTTGAGTTAATTTTGGATATAAATTTCTTTAAATTTTTCATATCTATAAAATTGAGTTTACTAAAGTTATTAACTTTATTTCCAAAATTAACCATAGTGGCTGAGGGATCATATCCTTCAAAATTATTAATTTTCCTTTTTTTTAACGCAGATATGTAATGACCTGCTCCACAACCTATATCTATATAATTGTAAAAATTTTTCTCTTTTAAAAGGGATTTAGTTAAAAAATCTACTTTTGGTAAATAAATATTTTTTGTTCTGAGCTTATAGTCATTTATATCTTTTTTATTAGGTAGGTAGAAAACTGAATAATCTTTTCCACCATTATCTTGATATAGTTTTTTTGCTAATTTTATTGTATCTTGATATTTTGCATTTAAATGACCACATGTTTTGCATAAAAAATAGGGAATATTAATTTTAGTAAAAATTTTATTACCTATTAATTTATCACAATTTTTACATTTATTTCTAATTTTTTCTTTTTTATAAATTTTAAATAGTTTTTTTTGCCATCCAATTAGATTCTCATTTTGAGTAATAAGATTTCCTTTAATTTTTGAAATATCAGAACTTTTTTTTCCATATTTAATAATTTTTTTCATGTAAGTTATATGGGTACCTCCGATTTACTGACTAGTCTATATTGTTGTAAAATCTTAAGCAAATAGTCAAATTGTTTATTTGTCAGATTGCATTTATTCATAATTTCGAAAGTAGGTGTTTTTCCATCAGACCAAGTTAATATATTTAACAAGTCACGATTTAAATTTTTATTATTTTTTACAGAGATGTTGGGATATAAATTTCTTTTACCAAGGTGAGGCTCACCAGGAAAAGTAGATATCAAATAATAACTTTTTTCTAAAAGATTAATAATTTTTACTACATACTCGTAGCTCTCCCGAAGTCCTTTTGCTGTTACAACCTTATCTAATTTATCTAAAGATGTATGATATTCTTTATATTCGAGATACTTAGATCTCATTATTGAAGATATTGGTAAGTCAATTTTTGGAGCACAATATTGACGCTCGTCGCTTCCTCTTTGATCCCATTCAAATAGATTGTATCTCTTATTTTCTGAATTTAACACATGTTCCGCAGCATAATCAGTAATCGAATTTTTATTTCTTGATTTAAGTAAAGAAAATTTTTTTTCATCACCAATGCAAGTTAATACATAGCCACCTACTATATTCTTTTTTAAATGATCGTAATTTTTACTTAGATAGGCAAGGCTACCTATAGTTTCTGGACTATAAACAATTCGATAAGTAAACTTAGTTTTTAGTTTGCTTAAGTATTTTGCTACATAGGTTAAAATTGTTATTCCTGAGCCTTCGTTATTTGCCATTGTCGGGTGACATATATAAGTAGAGAGAAGTATTTCTTTTTTATTTGTACCCTTTTTTATATACTCCCCATAACTCATAGATCCTTTCGAATGATCACTATCAATTAAGACCTTATAATAACCTGGTTTTAATTTTTTTTTTTTCTTTATCAGTTAAACAGAAGCCCCAAAATTTTTTATAGTAAGAGGTTACATATGGAATTGCATTGGGTTGACTTGGAAGCGAAAAAAGATGTTTCTTTAATTGATTTAATTTTAATTTTTTATTTATTTTGGTGCTATATCCGACAACATGTAAAAAATTTTTTTTAAATTCACATATTTTACTTCCATCAGGTTTTTGAATATAAGCATTTTTAATATTCCACTCTAAAGGAATTTTCCAGTCATATACTTTAGTACCTGATTTTATTTCTTTAATAGATAATTTTTTAATTACTTTTTTAATTTCTTTAAGAGTTTTTCTGTTTCCATCACCAGTCAAACTTCTATTGATTCTTAAGATCTTTTTTATGAAATCGTACATTTTTATTTTAAATGAGACCACTTTATTTGAGTATCATCAGATAAATTTAATTTTGCTTTTTTTCCAATAATTTTTTTCATATCTATTGGACTTATTCCAGTTCCAGGTCTTTTTGGAATTATGTTATCTGATGAAAAAAATTCACCCTTTTTTATAAACCCACAAGTATATAAACTTCTTCTTGCAAATTTCCTCGAATTCTTCTCACAAGTTAAAACTTTACGAGTAGTCATACTGCCGGAAATAGAGTTAATTATTTTTATATTATCTTTGAGTTTTTTAATATCTTCATAACAAATAGAGTGAAAATGGTCATTTCCTTTTTTTCCTTTCATTTTTTTTGTAGTGAAGTGTTTTTCTATAACGGAAGCTCCAAGTTCGTAGGCTTTTGTTAAAACAATTAAATTTTCATCTGGCATTGTATGATCAGATAAACCAACCAAACAACTTTTGAATTTACTTTTCAAGATGGGTATATAGTTTAAATTACAATCTTTATATTGTGTTGGATACGAAAGTATACAATGAAGTAAAATTATTTTGATTTTAGGATTTATTTTTTTAATAAATTTTACTGTAGCACTTATCTCTCTAAAATTGCTGGCTCCCGTAGAGATAATAATAGGTTTATTAAATGAACAGACAGTTTGTATTAACGGATAGTTTGTTAAATCGGCAGAAGCAATTTTAAAATGTTTCACTAATTTGTTTAACATCAGTGCTGATTCATGATCAAACGGAGTTGACATAAAGTCAATTTTATTATGGTCACAAATTTTTTTTAATTTTATATAATCTATTTTATTAAAATGATCATACTTTTTAAAAAGTTTAAATTGAGAATTTATTTTTATCTTTGTTGTGTCCCAGTAAGCAGGACTTTTTTTTGAAGCAATTGTTTCAGCTTTATAAGTTTGAAATTTTACAGAGTCAGCACCTCCTTTTTTTGCTTCACATATTATTTGTTCAGCTAAATTAAGATTATTTTCATGATTTACGCCTGCTTCAGCAATAAAAAAAGGTTTTTTATTTTTGTACATTATTAGTAATTCTTAATATTAGATTAATTAAATTTAACATACCATTATGTTGGAAAAATCTAATTTTTTTTATGTTTCTTTTATCAAAATTTTTATCTTTCACAAAATTATTAAGCTCTAATTTGAAACCTTTTTTATCATTTATTTTAACATATTTTCCAAAATTAAGACTTTCTAATTTTTTTGCTCTTCTAATTTCCCTTGGTTCTGATGTTACATACATTGTTTTAATACCAAAAAAATTAATTTCATGGCAAAAATTTCCACAACTCGTAATAGCAAAATCAATTTTTTTTAACAGCGATGAAATTTTTTTAATACGATTAATAATTTTTATATTTTTAAATTTTTTAAATTTAGAAGGAATATGTATAAATTTTGATCCTTTTATAAATATTTGCAAATTATTTTCTAATATAAGTGGCTCAATGATTGAGAGAATTTTTTTAATATTTCCATGAGCATCAGTGGAACCTTGAGCTATTAATAAGTTTTTTTCTTTTTTTTTGAATTGTAAATCTTCAAAAAAATCATTTGGGTAACATGACCATCTAGGTCCATTATAATACCCTTTATTAAGATTAAGAGGGTCGATGCTTATAACATTTTTTTGATAGTGCTTGTTACTTTCCATCAAAATAAAAATTGAATTAATGTTTTCTTTTATTATTGATTTTGAGTGATCTTTAAAATCATATATAATTAGTGTAGGCTGTTTGATTGCATTACATATTTTTTTAATTTGTATTTTACTTAAATTTACATTGATAGTAACATTAAATTTATGGTTTAATTTTCTTTTTAATTCCGAGGCACGTTCATAGTGCCCACCACCAATTTTCTTAGATATTTCAGTAAAAATTACTACATTGTTGATTCTCATTAATCTTTATATTTGTTTTGAGCAATCTTAAGATTATCTTTTGTTCCATAATCTAGCCAATCCTCATAAACATAATGACAATTTATTTTTAGTTTTTTATCTAACATTTTTTTTATAAAATTTGGCATATCTAAGTAGGAATTTCTTTTTAACTTTTTGATTATTCTCTGATTAATCATATAAATTCCTAAATTAAATAAATAATCAACATTTGGCTTTTCTTCAATATTTGTTAAAAAGTTATTTTTTTGGCTTATTACTCCAAAAGGAACTTTATTTTGAATATATTTTGCACAAATTGTAAAATCTGACTTAGATTTTTCATGTGAAATTAATAAATTTTCGTAATTGATACTTGTTATGATGTCGGAGTTTAAAACAATAACCGGCTTGTTATTAGTAAAATTAATATTTGACAGTGGCCCAGCTGTTCCTAAAAATTTTTTTTCCTTTATAAAAAATAAATTTATATTTTCTTCTTTAGCCCAATTTAGATCCTTAATAACTTTATCTCCCAAGTAATTAATACAAATATATATATTTATGAAACCTAAATTTATAAAATTTTTTAGTATCCTGCTAAGATGTGATTTGTTTCCAAATTTTATGATAGGTTTGGGAATTTTTTTCGTCAAGGGCAATAATCTTTTACCTTTACCACCCGCCAGTAAAACTAAGTTACAATCAAAATTCTTAATTCTTCTTCTTAAATCAACAATATCTATAATTTTTTTTTGACTATCTACAATAGGAGCAAATATAAATTTTTCTTTATTTTTATCTAATGATTTAATTCCATCTTTAATTGAAAATGGTTTTTTATTCATTATATCAGAAATACTCTGTATTTTGAAATTTTTAATTAAAGCCCTTCTTATATCTCCATCTGTTAAAGAGCCAATTAATTGATTTTTATGATTTGTTACAAATAAAATTTTTAGTTCGTTTTTTTGTATTCTTTGTAGCGTTCTAGTTAAAGTTTCATCTTTTTTAATTATTAATTTTTTATAATTAAATGATATCATTTTTATACCACTCAATTGTTTTATTTAGCCCATCTTCAAGTTTAGTAATTTTAAGTTTTCCATAAATCTTCGTATATTTTTTTAAAGATGGAACCCTTCTTTTTGGAGACCCTTTGGTTACTTTTTTATCTTTACTTAATATTGTTTGCGATCCTAAGATAATTTTTATTTTTTTTGCTAAATTAAACATGTTGATCTCTTCATATGGGTTCCCAATATTAAAAGTATGATTTGTTATATTTTTGCTAAAGCTCAATTTAATAATCTGATCTATTGCATCATCTATAAAGCAGAAGGCTCTTTTATGATTATGTGAAACTATTGAAACTTTATCTTCATAATAAATTTTTTTTATGAGCTCTGGAATTACATGGTCATAACCCATGTCAGGACCATAAATATTATGTGGTCTGATATTTATAAAATTTAAATTTGAAAAAAAACACATTTTTTCAGTTACAATTTTTGACAAACCATAAGAATCTCTTGGAATGGTTTTGTCTAAAATCTTTAGATCTATATTTTCTGGTGTTGGAAATTTTATTTTATTTTCAAAAATGAGATGAGAATAAACTTCACTTGAAGAAAAATTTATCAATTTACAGTTCTTTTGTTTTTTACAAAAATCGATCAAATTTTTGGCAATTTCAATGTTCTTATAGAGAGTTTCATAAGGATATTTATTAACATTTCTTACACCCAAGATAGCTGCAAAATTAAATATTAAATCAAAATTGCAATCTTTAATATTAATAGGTTTTGTAAGGTCAAATTTTTTAAATTTAACATATCTTGATTTTAAAATAAAATTTTGATCTTTACTTAGTATTCTTTTTCTTTGTAAATTATCAATTATAAGTAAATTAAATTTTTTTTGGACAAGCTTTTTAATAAGATTAAATCCAATGAAGCCAAAACCACCAGCAATTAATATTTTTTTACTCAGAATAGTCTCCCATTTGAAAAATTTTTATTTTCTTATTAGTAAAATTTTTTATTTGTAAATCATTTAATACATAATCAATATCAAATATAATAGTTTTTAAATTAAATGAACTATATTTAACTTTTTTAAAATATTTATGTGGAACACTAAAGATAATTACATCGTATAATTTTAATTTTTTTGGATAAGTTTTTAAAAATATTTTCTTATTAACCATTGGGTCAATATTTGTAACATCAAATTTTTTCATATTGAATTGTCTTGTTAAGTTGATTGATGGACTATGTCTTATATCTGATACATCAGATTTATATGCCGAACCAATAATCAAAATTTTCTTATTTTTAAGATCTTTAACTTTTTGATTGATAAAATTGAAACAAAAATTTGGCATCTGCTTATTGATTTTGATAGAAGCTTTACATAACGGAAATAAGGTTTTTTTTTTAAAAATCATTTCTCCAGCTATTTGACCAAACATCGGATCTTTAGTTAGACAATATCCACCGACACCTATACCTGGTCTCATAATGTTTGAATGGCTATTCCTTACTTTGATCGAATTGATAATTTTTTTTAAATTTAGGTTATTAATATGGGAAAATTTATTCCACTCATCAATAAATGCGATGTTGAGAGCTCTGTATGAATTTTCCATAATTTTTGCTGTTTCACATTCGGTAATTTTTGAAAATTCTGAAATTGGAAATTTTTTATAATTTAAAAATGTTTTATAAAATTTTAAAATATTTTTTTTTGAAAAATTATTTATACCAGAAATATTTTTATAATTTTCAATAATAGAATTTACATAGTCATCGCCAGGCATTATTCTCTCATACGAATAGCCAAAAGATAATTTATTAATATTTAAATTTCGCTTTTTGAATTGTTTTTTAATTATTGGAAATAATATTTTTTCACATGTGCCTGGAATTAAAGTCGACTCAATTATTATAGTTGAATTTTCTTGAACTTTGCTACTCAACTTATTAAAAAATTTTTTCAGCTCATTAATTTTTTTTGGACCATCAAAATTGATACAAATTAAAATAATACCACCAATTTTATCTATTTTATCTTTACTTAAAATTTTAATTGTTTTTGTTGAGTTGTTTTTAGAATATTTTATTAGTTTATTGTCAGTGGTGTCAAATGGTAAGGTTTTATTATTGATTAATAATTCAATCTCTATTTTTTTTTGTTCCGAAGCTTCAATGCCAGTCACATCATATAAAGATTTACCTTTTATTTTTTTATTTGCTAAAATTAACATTAATGGGTAGCCAACATATCCAAGCCCAAATATATTTATTTTTTTTTTCATTAGATTGATTATATATTTTTTAATGTAATAATAATTCTTGATAACTAACACAAATGATTATAACGTTCAATAATTGAACAAAAATAAACTAAAATTATTAATTTCTGGGTATAATGGATATATTGGAGGGCATTTTTGCAAATATTTAAAGAAAAAAAAAGTAAATTTTACAAAATTTAATTATGAGAAATATCCTAAAAATTTGAGTAAATTTACTCACTTTTTTCATTTTGAATTTCAAATAAAGATTAATAAAAAAATAATCAATAACAATTCAAAAAAAATAGATAGAGTTTTAAAAATTTGTTCAGAAAATAATATTAAGTTTATTTTTCCAAGCACTGCATCATATAAACACGATAATACTGGAAAAAGATTATCTAACAAAATTAGTGTTGTAAACGATTATGCTTCATCTAAATTGATTTGTGAAAAAAAGATTATAGAACTTAACAAAAAAAAAGACTTAGAGTTTTTTATTTTCAGGATATTTAATGTTTATGGTGGTTCTTTAAAGAATAGGTGGGTAGTTGCTTCTTTGGTTAAAAAATTTAAAAGTCTCCAGAAAATAACAATAGCGAATAGTGGAAATTATAGAGATTTTATAAATATATCAGATTTAAATGATTTATTTTTTAAATCACTTAAAAAAAATAATTCTGGAACATTTGAAGTGGGAACTGGTAAAGCTACATCTATTAGGAATCTAGCTTATTTAATTAAAAAATTTCTTAGAACAAATATTAGAATATATTTCACAAAACCTACCCGATCTAAAACAAATTTTTATTCTAAAGCTCAAATTAAAAAAACAAAAAACTTTTTCTCTTGGCAACCTAAAATTGATTTGAAGAATGGATTAAAAAGAGTAATAATTTCAGGTAAATAATGAATATCGCTATTATCCCAGCCAGATCAGGAAGCAAAAGAATTAAGAATAAAAATATTAAATTATTTTTTGGCAAACCATTATTATTTTATTCAATACAAATAGCCTTAAAATCAAAATTATTCGATAGAGTTATAGTTTCTACTGACTCAAAAAAAATTGCAAAATTAGCAAAATCATTTGGAGCTGAAGCTCCTTTTTTAAGGCCTAAAAATATTTCTAATGATACTGCCATAACTTCAAAAGTTTTAGTCCATGCTGTAAAAAAAATTGGAATTAAAAATATTAAATATATTTGCTGCATATATCCAACTGCTGCTATTTTAAAACTTAAATATTTAAAAGAAGGTTTCAAAATGATAAAAAATACTAACTCAGATTGTTGCCTAGGTATCACAGAGTATGATTTTCCAATTCAGAGAGCTATGTGTTTAAGAGGAAAAAAAACTAATTTTTATTGGCCAAAAAATAAAAATAAAAGGTCTCAAATATTTGAAAAACTGTATCATGATGCTGCTCAATTTTATTGGTTAAATCTAAAAAGTTTTTTAAAACATTATCAGCTGTATCCAAAAAACATGAATGCTATCAAGATTCCAAGAAAATATGTTCAAGACATAGATGAAATTGAAGATTTTGAACTAGCAAAAATTAAATTTAAAAATAATTTCCAAACTTAAAAATTGAAATTAAGCATCATGAAACTTATCCTGTAGACCCTATGGAAAATAAATCAATGTTGGACTCAAATATAAAAATAAATTATAAAATCTAATAGCATGACTGGAAGTTATGTGTATTGTTTTAATAATAAATTTATTTGCACATGAGGATCAATAATGACACTTGAAATGTTGGGTGAAAAAAATATTGTTATATCCTTGATGCTGATGGTAAAAATCAACAACATTTTATTAAATTTCCAGATTTAAATTAATGGAGAATAAGAAAACTATAATAATTTTGAAAATATGATTAGACAAAATTTTTTAAAAAAACAAGATAGGGTTTTAAGATCTGATACTTATTGCTTAAAAAGTAATAATGTATCAAAAAAAATTTATATAAATTAATATGAAAAAAGTTTTAATTATTGGTGGTAGTGGATTTCTTGGTTCACATATAGCAGATTATTTTTCTAAGATAAATTATGATGTTACTATTTTTGATAAAAAAAAAAACAAAATGGCCTCATAAAAAACAAAAAATGATTACAGCAAGTTTAAATAATTTTAAAAAATTAAATAGTGCAATAAAATCATCAGATATTGTTTATCATTTGGCTGCCATTTCAGATATTGGTGAATGTATGATTAATCCAATAAGAAGTGCACAAGTTAATATCATGTCAACAATAAGTATTTTAAACTTATGTGCAAAATATAAAATAAAACGTTTTGTTTTTGCAAGCACTATATACATAAATAGTGAACAAGGTGGTTTTTATAAAATTACAAAACTTGCATGTGAGAGATACATAGAGGAATATTATAAAAGATTTAATTTAAATTATTCAATATTGAGATTTGGAACAGTTTATGGTCCAAGAGCAGATAAAAAAAATAATCTATCAAAGATTATAGGTCAGGCCCTAAGGTTCAAAATATTGAGATATTCTGGTAAATCAATAGCTGAAAGGCAGTATATAAATGTTATTGATGCTGCTAAGGCTAGTGTAGAAATTTTAAAAAACAAATATCAAAATAAAAATATTTTAATTACAGGCAAAAAATCTGTAAAAATTACGGAGATTATGTCCATCATTTCTAAGAAACTTAAAATAAACAAAAAAGTAATATATGAAAAAATAACAGAACATGGGCATTACAGTAAAAACCCATATACATATAAAATTAAACCAGAAATAAAACTTTTCCCCAAGAAACCCACAAAAATTAGTGATGGAATTTTGAGTGTTATCAATGAATTAATAAACAACTCAAAAACATTTTTTTAAGTAAATTTGGAAAGTAAGTAATTAAATAATGCCTTTATTAATATAATTTAGGTGATTATCTTTAAAAAAGAAAAATATAGAAATAAATTTTTCTTTATAAAGAAAAATTACCATATATAAGTTGTTCAAAATTTGAACATAATAATAATTTATTAAAATGCCACAGATTAAAAGAATATTCTATTTACTTAACAAAAAAGAAAAATTAAATTTTTTTATCTTAATCTGCTTGATGGTTGTCAATTCATTTTTTGAGGTGTTGGGTATAACATCAATAATTCCAATAATTTCAATTACAATAAATAGTGATATGAGTTTTTTTGAAGGTATGTTTTTTTATGACTTTTTAAATGATTTTAGTCAAAGTAGGGATTTTGTATTATTAAGTTTTTTATTCGTGGCTACTATATTTGTCTTAAAAAATTCATTTATCATTTTTTATAGTTATTTTTTATCTAAGTTTCATTGTGAGACAGCGGAAAGGTTTTCCAATGATATTTACTCTTATTACTTAAATATTGACTATAAGAATTATTTAAATTTAAGCACTTCTAAATTAATATATGACACAACTGAAGCAGTAGAAATATTTAGAATTACGCTTTTAAATGCATGTAATTTTCTTTTAGAAATAACTGTTTTGCTAATTATAACTCTTTTTTTAATTTATTTAAATCCAACTTCTACAATAGCTGTCTTGATGGTTTTAGGTATATTATCAGTTTTCTTTTACATTTTTTTTGTTAAACAAAATTTTTATTGGGGTTCAGAAGTAAAAAAAAACTCTACAAATAGAATTAATGTTTTGAATACTAGTTATTCATCCATTAAAGACGTTAAGATTTATTCTGGAGAAAATTTCTTTTATAAAAAATTTAAAACTTTGAATAATTTTGTTAACAAATATCAAAAGACACATTTATTTTTTATTTCTCTACCCAAACCTTTTTTTGAAGCATTAATAATAATTATTTTGTTAACCACACTTTATTATTTCATAAAAATTGAAAATGCTGGTTATGATATGATAATTCTTAATTTAGCAGTTTTTGCTGTTTCACTTTTCAGAATTTACCCTTCTATATATAGAATTGCAGTGTGTTTTCAAAAGGGAAATTATGGTAAAGCTGTTCTCAATGAACTAAATCAATTATTCCATAAAAAAAAATTAAATATTGATTTAATGACTAACAAAAAAAAATTTAATTTTGACAAAATAATTTCGCTTAATTTAAAAAATCTAAATTTTAGATATGAAAATAAAGAAAAACAAATTTTAAAAAATCTCAACCTCGAACTTAAAACAAATCAATTTATTGGTATTAGAGGAGAAACTGGAGCTGGTAAATCTACATTAGTAGACATAATTACAGGTCTGTTAAAACCTGAAAGTGGCTCATTTACAATTAATGAAAAAAAATTTTCATCTCTTCCTAAGAATTGGCATAACAATATTAGTTATGTTCCACAAAATATAAGTTTAATTGATGACACTCTAGAAAGAAATATAGCCTTGGGGATAAACGATAAACATATAGACAGAAATAAAATTATGGAAGTTATTAAATTGTCTAAATTAAATAAATTTTCTCAATCAAGTTATATAGATAGTGTTTTAGGAGAAAATGGTTTGCAGGTTTCTGGTGGAGAAAAACAAAGAATTGGAATTGCTAGAGCCCTATATTATGACAGAAAAATTTTTATATTTGATGAAGCAACAAATGCTTTGGATGAAAACACTGAAGTAGGTATTTTAGAAAATTTAAGAGAAAATTTGAAAGATAAAATTGTGATATTTATTTCTCATAAGAGCACAACATTAAAATTTTGTGACAAAATTTTTAATTTTTCAAAGGGTGAATTAAAGCAAATTTAAATCTTAAAAGAAATTTCTTTGATAATTTTTGAAAATACATTACAATGTTCAACAAATGAACAATCAAAGCACAGATAAATTTGAAATATTAAGAAAGATTGTAAATCAGCCCAAATCAACCCAAAGAGATCTAGCTAAAAATTTGAATTTAAGTCTTGGAAAAGTTAATTATTGCTTAAAGGCCCTAAGGGATAAAGGTTTGATTAAAATTAATAATTTTAAAAAAAACCCTAATAAAATCAATTATATGTACATTCTTACACCCAAAGGAATAAGAAAAAAAACAGAACTGACAATGAGTTTCATGAAAAAAAAAATTTCAGAGTATGAGGAACTTAAAAAAGAATTAAAGTTATTCCGTAAAGAGAAAAACTAAATTATGCCCCTTGTATATGTTTCTGGACTAGAGGAGGAATATACAAAAAAAAAGGATAAAAAAATTGTTATAGGAAACTGGGTTGTTGATGAAAATATTGCAAATGAAAACTTTTCTACAAATGAATTTTTTTTTAACTCGGAAGAAAAAATTTTAGAATTTAACAAATATATTTCTTGTTTACATAAAAAAATAAGTAAAAATTTACAATTACAATTAAATAAAATTCATAATGTAAATTATGAATTAAAAGCTTGGCAAATTATTTTAGATCCTTGGCTAACTTACTATCTAGAAAATAATTTTTTTAGATGGAAATTAATAGAGGGCTTAATTGAAAAAAATGATGAACTTCAATTTATAAAATTTAATAAATTAAATTATGACACTTTATTTGATCAAAATGAATTTAATCATTTAATTTCATCATCTAGCACCTACAATCATTTCTTTTTTCAAAAAATATTTAGTTTTTACGAAAAAAAATCAACAAAAATAAAAGTAATAAATATAGATAAAGAAATTCCAAAAATTAATAATTATAATTACATTATAAATGATAAAAAAATTTCAATTTTTAAAAAAATTTATGAATCTATAATCAAATATATCTCAAAAAATAGTGAGATTTATTTGGGAATTAATTGTGGAGCAAGAGATTATTTAAATTTATGTATTTATCTAAAAAAAATTCCTTTTAAGGGTGATAGTTTTTTTTTAAGAAAAAATTTAATTAGTATATTTAATCTAAAAAATACAATTAATTTAAATTTACGTAAAAAAATAGAATTAAATTTGGATAAATCAATAGATTTTGAAAATTTTTTATCTGAAAATTTATTTTTAGATTTACCACAAATTTTTATAGAAAAATTTCAACATATAAAAAGTATAGCAAATAAAATACCAATACATCCAAAAATTATTTTAAGTGATATTCAACACATACATAATACTATTTTTAAATTTTGGATCATGAAAAGTTTAAATCAAAATATAAAATTAATTTTATCTGATCATGGTGGAACTTATGGGATTGGTAAAAGAGCCATTCAATTTGAAGATGATGTGTCTTATAAATCTATAAAATGGCACAAACCAATTAAGAATAATGATATACAATTACCAGTTTTACATTTATTGAAATATAAAAACTATAGATTTAAAACAAATAAACGAACAAAATTACTTTTGATTAGTCATGATACTTTCAAATATCCAAAATATTTTTCTATAGGACCTATTGCAAATCAAACTTTGAAACAGTTATTTTTTATTAAAAATTTTTCATCCAATCTTAATAATGAGATTAACAAAAATTTGTTTGTAAGACCGTATCTTGCTCATAATGATTGGAAAATAAATGAGAAGCTTAAGGATTGTAATATAAAGGCAGAGCAAGTTTTAAACAAAAATAATGACTTTAGATTATGCATGAAACAGTCAAGATTAATAGTTGCAACTTACCCCAGAACTGCATTTTATGAGTCTCTAATTTCAGGTCCAACAATTTTACTATATGAATCAAAATTTTATAGAGAGCATAAAAGTCTCTCAGTTACGATGGATGAACTAAAAAAAAACAAGATAGTTTTTGAAGATCCAAAAGAAGCAGCAATACATATTAATCAAAATTGGGGAAATTTATATCAATGGTGGAATTCAAAAGATACCATCGAAGCAAGAAATTCTTTTTTTACCAATTTAGCACTTTATGAAGACAATCCTTTTCCAAAATGGAAAGAATTTTTTGAAAAAAACTTATAAACTTTATGGTAATGCAAATAAATAAAATTAAAGATTATACTACAAAATTTAAAAAATGAATTTAATCGACCATTCCAAAGTTTCTAATTTTAATAGATTGATTGGAAAAAATAAATTTAAAAAAATTTTTATAATTACTGGAAAAAATTCTTTTTATAAATCAAAAGCTAATATTTTTTTTAAATTTCCAAAAAATAAAATTATAAAATATTATTTTAAAAGATCTAAGTTACCAGAATTCAAAGAGCTTAATATCATTACAAAAGAAATACAAAAATTTAGTCCAGATATTATTTTAGCTATCGGAGGAGGTGCAGTTATAGATTACGCAAAGATTGTAAGTATTCTTGATTTAAGCTTAATAAAAGATTTAAAAAAAAAGTTGATGATGTATGAATGTGTGTCTATAAAAAAAGTTTATCCTTTAATTGCTATTCCCACAACCGCAGGTTCTGGTGCAGAAGCTACATCAGGTGCCGTTATATATATCAATAATATTAAATATTCTGTTGAAAATTTATTATTGATACCAGATTATTTTTTTTTATTTTCAAATTTAATTATTAATAATCCATTTATTTTAAAATCTTCAGCTGGATTTGATGCAATAGCACAAGGAGTTGAGTCTTTAATTTCTGTGAAGTCGAATAAATCTAGTGTTTCTTTTGCTAAAAAATCTTTAACGTTATCTCTAAAAAATTATTTATCTTTTTTACAAAAACCAAATAGAGAAAATTCACAGAATATGCTTCTAGCTTCAAATTTAGCAGGTAAGGCCATAAATATATCTAAGACAACAGCCCCTCATGCTGTTTCATACCCTTTTTCTAGTTTATTTGGTTTAGATCATGGTCACGCAGTTTCGTTAACTTTAGAAAAATTTTTATTATTTAATTTTAAAAATTTAAAACATTCTGAAACTAGTTTTGATTTATATCAAAGATATAAATTTATTTTTGAGATATTTAAAGTTAAAAATATTAATGAACTAAATGATAAAATTAAATTTTTAAAAAGAGAAGCCAACTTAATTGATTCATTTTCTGAATTAGGCATAAATATTAACTCAAGTAAGGATAAAATCCTAAATCAAGTAAATCTATTGAGATTAAAAAATAATCCTATCAGGGTGAATAAAAACGATTTAATAAAAATTTTAGAGGATTAATCTGTTATTTTTTTTAATTAAGATAAATATGTATGAACAATAATTTTTTTAAAGATAAAAAAATATTAATAACCTATCAAAAATAGTATAGTAAATCATTATGAAAATCCTAGTTACTGGAGGAGCAGGATTTATTGGAGCTCATCTAGTTAAAAAACTGTTAGAAAAAAAGCATCAGGTACTTATATTTGATAATTTAACTACCATTGGTGGTATTATTTATAAGAACCCTAAGGCAAAATTTGTTAAAGGAGATTTAGTTAATGATGCAGATATTAAAAAAATTGAAAAGTGGCGTCCCCAAATAATCTACCATCTAGCTGCTCAATCTGGAGGTGAAAGTGCTTATCTTAATCCAGAAAAAGATTATTTATCCAATGGTTTTGGTACATTAAATTTATGTAAATTAGCAAAAAAAATAAAAGTAAATCATTTTATTTATACAAGCAGTGTTGCTGTTTATGGATCTAATCCTAAAAAAAAAATTAATGAAAATTCACCTATAAATCCTGACTCAATCTATGGTGTATCCAAATTTGCAGGTGAACTGTTTATCAATCAAGAATTAAAAAATACAAAAATTAAAACAACTATTTTTAGAGTTTTTAACACCTACGGTCCTGGTGAGGACCTAAATTATCTTAAAAAAGGAATGGTCAGTATTTATTACAGTTATATTTGGAGAAAAAAACCTATAATTGTCAAAGGTGCCCTAGATAGAGTGAGAGATATAACTTTTATAGATGATAATATTAATATTCTCTATGAAACTATGAGTAATAAAAAACTTAAACAAAAAGAAATTATTAATTTATCTTCTGGTGAGTCTTTTACAGTAAAGAATCTTTTAAAAGAAATTATGATTTCTTGCCAAAAAAAAAATTATAAAATTATTATTGAGAAAGGTACACCTGGTGATTCAAAAATATTTCATACCTCTAATCTTAAGCTGAAAAAGTTATTTCCTAAAATAAAATTTACCCCTATTAGTCAGGGTTTAAAAAAATATTTTAATTGGATAAAAAAGGTTCCAGTAAAAAAAGATATTTCAAAATTCCACCCTTTTAAATTTAAAATTAAATTTTGATTTAATGTCAAAAAAACAAAAAATATTGATACCAAGAATTATAAAAAATTTTTCTAAAACTACCGACTTCGTAGTTGGTAATGCTTTATATGTTTTATATGCTTTGTGAATTTAAGTATTTTAATTAAAGAAATTGTATTTTTTTTAAAAACCTAATTGCTTTATATTCTTTATAGTTTCAAATTTTGAAAACCATTAACTAAATTCAAAACAGAAGCATCATTTATTTTTGATATTGTTGACTTTGAATTAAATGCGTTATGACTGGTAACAATACAGTTATCTAACTTTAAAAATTTACTATCTTTCTTTAAAGGCTCATGATCAAAAACATCTATACCAGCAGCGGCTATTGACTTATTCTTAAGAGCTAAGAATAGCTCACTCATATCAATAACCTGTCCTCTACAGACATTAATTAAAATAAGATTTTTTTTCATTAAATTAAATTCTTTTTTTGAGAGCATATTTTTTGATTTATCATTTAAGTCAACACTTAAAAATAATATATCTGACTTTTTAAAAATTTCAGTTCTAGAGGTCATTTTTATTTTTTGTTTTTTTATATCATTGATTAAAAATTTAACTTTATAACCACTCAATCTTTTTTTAATCATTTTTCCTATTTTCCCATATCCAATTATTCCAAATGTTTTTTCTGATACATTCTCACAGATTCTTTTTGACCAATTACCTTTTAAAATATCATTATGGTTATGCACAATATTTCTAGTTATGGAAAACATTAATGCCAATGCATGATCTGCAACACTATTTGTAAATGCTCCTGGAGAGTTAAAAACTTTAATATTTTTTCTTTTCGCAAACTTTAAATCAATTGAGTCTAATCCTGTGCCCCATTTTGAAATTATTCTTAATTTCTTAGCTTTTGATAAAACTTTTTTATCAATTTCATCATCACCGCATATTAAACCATCATATTTAGAAATTATTTTAAGTAGTTCATTTGTTGTTGCATATTGCTTAACATGTAATACGTCGTAGCTTATATTTTCTTCTTTAAGTAATTTTTCATATTTATGAATATCATTAATCATTAATCTCCATGTAATTAAGATTTTTTTTTTTATTTTTTTTTTATTCATATTTTTTTTTATATAACTTTTTATAAACTAATTATTTTTAAAATAACTAATGTTTATACTTTTGTAAAATATTAAAAATTTCTTCAGAAGTATTAGAACTATCTTTACAATATAAATTTCGATTAACAAAATTTAAATCCTTTCTATCAATCACTACTTTTTTTACCAAACTCTCAAATTCTGAATACGATTTCACTCTAATTTCATCAGGTTGTCCTAGACTTTCAAAATAAGTTGTATTTCTTTTAAATGGATCTAAGAAAACGCCATTCAATTTTAGTGAGATTGTTTCCAATATCATTGTTGATGCAAAGGAAGTTATAAGTTGACTTTTTTCAAGATAGCCATAAGTACCATAAACATTGTCACTTTTAGTAATAATTTTAACATTTGAATTTTCTAAAATCTTTTTTTCTAGTCTGTCTCCTTGTTGATTGTCGTGATGTTTTATTACAATATTTAAAAAAGGATACTTGATTGAAATTTTTTTTAACCAATAAATAGATCTATAATAATCTCTAAAGTGCTTATCATCAATAAATGATCTGTCATAACTATGTGCATAATTCATACCGATATGCAAAATATCTATTTTTTTAAGTGATGATAGCTTATCTTTTTCATATGCATTTAGATAATTATTTTCTAAAACTATGCATCCTACGGGAACTTTATTTTTAATTTCAGCACCTAATTTATCTATAAATTTTGTTGTTTTTTCACCAAGTGAAAAAAGGATATCGATATTAATAAAAAAACTTATGGTAAACTCCAATATATTTTTTTGAGTGCAGGCAGAGATTAATCCTCCTTTTTTTTTAAAAATATAATTTTTAATTGAAGAGGAGGCATAAAATTTATTTGAAAATAAAAAATCTGCTTTGTTTTCAGAAAAAATCTTATCATATTTATAAATTTTAAATATTAGTGAGTTTAATAAATAAATAAAATTTATTTTAGTCTTATATGACATAATTAAAATTCGAAATATAAAAGAAAATAATCCTATAGGATTTTTTCTAGCCAGATCTGAATTATATATTGAGAAACGATTAAAGTGAAAAAAATTTTTTTTATTAGTTTTTTTATTAATTAAAAAGATAAAACTATTAAATTTACTACAAAGTTTTTTAAAAAAATTTTGATGATTGAGATTGTCTAAATCATCAAAAATAATATCTATATTTCTTTTAATTTTTAATTTTTTTGAAAAAACAAATGTCCATAAGCAAAATGAAAATAAATTTAAAAAATCTTTAATAATACTTGATAATTGCAGTTTATTTGAGAACTCTCCTTTACTAAATTGAAAAGTAAGAAATAATTTTTTTTTTAAATCGAATTCGATAACATGTTTTGGAATATCATAAATATTATTTAGATTAGCAGAAATAAATTTAAAATTTTTATCTTCTATTAAATTTTCAATAAAATCCTTGAGGTTATAGCAAATATTTTTTGCATTATTACTTCTATCTATTTTATAATTTAAAAAATTTTTCTGATAGTGGCTCATTTAACAAAATAATCTTTTTTCTTCAAACCAAATTTATTTTGTTTAAAAATTATTTCTGCTATTTTAAATTCAATATTATCATCAATATCAATTGCAATTAATGGATTTAAATATAAAAAAGAGGGTTTTTTACCTACTAATGACTTCCATTTAATAAGATCATTTCTATTAACAATGGAGATTGCAAATGGCAAAGTTACCAATGGTTCTAAATTTTGAGAACTTGGCCAAGGTGTTCTTTTAAAATTTACTGGCTTATTTCTAAAAAAAAAGTTTTGTTTGTGAGATATTGCACTTAGTAAACAATCATATTTTTTTTTATTTAAAGATCTAAATTTTTTAACAGCGTATTCATAAACATTATGATCACATAAAGGATTTGTAACGTTTACCCACGCAATATGATCTCCATCTACCTCTGAGGCTATATTAGAGTAAACCTCACTCATAGGGACATGGCTTGTTGAATAATATTTTTTTCTTTTATGAGTTGAAAATTTATATCTCTTAGCTATTTCTAAAACATGATCCTCTTCTGAGGAAATAACTATTTTATCAAAACAATTAGTTTTTTTTAAATGATTTAATTTTAATTCATAAAGACTAGTATTATGGAATTTTCTTAGGTTTTTTTTTTTTAACTCTTTGTGAATTACCTTTGACTGGTACAATAGCAGTTATTGTCATATGATATTATTTTCAATAGTTTTTGTAAGTTTTTTTACACCTTCTTTAAAACTGACATTTTTTTAAAATTACATTTTATTTTTCTATCTAGAGATGCAATATAAGGATTTACCTCTTAATGACCAGCCCTTTTATTTTAGTAAATTACATTGCTGCTAATATTCATGTTTTTCTTAAAGTTTCTAAAAAAAAAAGAAAGTTTAGTTTTTGAATTACCTATAATTACTATTTTTTAATTTTGAAAGCAGAATATCTATGATAAATAAAACTACAGTTTCAAATCTTTAAAATAGATTTAAAAATTTAAAAAAATAAGTAATTATAATTTATTTAATAATAATGAAAAAAAAAATTTATTTAACTTTATCTTTAGATATAATTCACCACGGGCATGTTAAAATAATTAAACATGCAAGAAGTCTTGGTGATTTAACGGTTGGTTTACTAACAGATAAAGCTGTTTCTTCACATAAAAGAATGCCTCTTTTAAACTATCATCAAAGAAAAGAAATTTTACAGAATATAGAAGGTGTAAGTAAAATTGTTCCTCAAACAGAATGGGAGCACTCAAAAAATATACTTAAATATAAACCTGACATAGTTGTTCATGGTGATGACTGGAAACATGATCCCGCTGGTAAAATTCTTAGAAAAGATACTGTCCAGGCTACTAAGAAAATAGGAGCAAAACTTATAGAGTTTCCTTACACAAAAAATGTATCCAGTTATAGCTTGCAAAATAGAATTTTTAAACAAGGTTTAGCTTTAAACGAAAGATCAAATTATTTTAAAAGATTAATTGATGCAAAAGATATAGTAAGAATTTTAGAGACGCACAGCCCTTTATCAGCAATGATTGCTCAGAATGTTTCATATACTGATAAAAATAAAAAAACTTTTGAGTTTGACGGGTTTTGGTCCAGCTCCCTGACGGACTCAACTTTAAGAGGAAAACCAGACATTGAAATTTTAGATTTAAGAGACAGATTGCAAAATATCAATGATATATTTGATGTTACAACTAAACCTTTGGTAATAGATATAGATACTGGAGGAAAGATAGAACATTTTGAAATAAATATTAAAACAATTGAAAGATCAGGTGTTTCGGCTGTAATTATGGAAGATAAAAAGGGATTAAAAAAAAATTCTCTATTTGGAACAAAAGTCAAACAACAACAAGAAAGTATAAAAGAATTTTCAAATAAAATCAGAAGAGGAAAAAATAATGTAAAAAATCTTATGATTATCGCAAGAGTTGAAAGTTTAATTTTGAACAAACCTTTAAAAGATGCAATTAATAGAGCTGAAAACTATATTAATGCAGGAGCAGATGGCATAATGATACACAGTAGGTCAGATTCTCCTAATGAAATATTTGCTTTTGCTGAAAAATTTAAAAAAAAATTTAATAATATACCGCTTGTAGCAGTTCCCTCTAGCTATAATAAAACTAAAGAAATAGATTTGATAAATAATGGTTTCGATGTTGTTATTTATGCCAATCATATGTTGAGGGCATCATATCCAGCAATGAAA
>MDTF01005047.1_pt1 | contig 25132 bp, 25 predicted proteins | sample 811191 | NCBI WGS metagenome assembly MDTF01 (sample SAMN05326649, study PRJNA326480) | marine metagenome | isolation source: seawater | place: Southern Ocean | collected 2011
TTGGCTATGTTTCTTTTTTTACTAATAAATTTCTTCACTTTACTAAGTTGTGATAATCCTAGCGCCGCTTGAAGAGAGCCTAATCTAAAATTGTAAGCAGGTTCTTTGTGAAGAAATCTTGGTTTTCCAAACGCTAAATTTTTAAGATAGACTAATTTTTTATAATATTCATAATTATTAGTTACAACCATTCCACCTTCTCCTGTGGTAATAATTTTATTTGAATAAAAACTGTAACAAGCTAAATCCCCAAATGATCCAACTGCTTGTTTTTTGTATTTAGCTCCATGAGCTTCAGCACAGTCTTCAATAACTTTTAATTTATATTTTTTTGCTATTTGCATAACTTTCTTCATATTGGTTGGCAGTCCAAGAAAGTGAATAGGTAATATTGCTTTTGTCTTATTTGTAATTTTTTTTTCTAATTGGTCTACATCTAAATTCCAAGTTTCAGGGTGTGAGTCAATCGGTATAGGTATGGCTCCATTGTGATAAACTGCTAAAGCTGTTGCTATATTTGTACCTGAACTTACTAAAACTTCATCATTTTTTTTAATACCAATAACTTTACATGCTAATTGCAATGCATTTGTGCAATTTGAGACTGAAACTGCATATTTAACACCACAAAATTTTGCAAAATTTTTTTCAAATAAATTAACTGTGGGAGTAAAGCTTCCAGATATTTCTGAATTTTTTAATGTTTTTAATACTGAGTCGTAATCTTTTTGGTCTAGATCAGGTTCATGAACAGGTAAAAATTTTAGTTTTTTTTTAAACATTAACTTTGTCCATTTTGTCTGAAATAAAAGGTCCTTGTTTTACTGATATACATTGTGAGTTTTCTAACATTTTGATTGCATGAATTCCTTGAATTATATTTATAGAATCACCTTTCTTAACTATAATTTTTTTTATTAATTTTTTATTTTTATTATAAAATTTAACTTCAACCTTCCCCGTTTGAACAAATAATACCTGTTGTAAGTCATTAATTTTTCTTAATATCTTTTTATGGTAATGTGGTGCTTCTTTATATCCTTTCTCATGTGAAACAATACCAAATTGAAAAGAAGATTTTGGATTAGAAAAAAATTTAGTAGTCTTAGATTTTATATTTGATCTAATAATTTCTGCATAGACTTTATTTGTATAAATAAATTTTTCAATCATTTTAATTTTATTTAAATAATAATTTTAATTTTTTTTTTATGTTTGACTCAACATCAATAACTTCTAAATCCATAATTTCTTTTATTTTTTTTTCAGAGCTTAAATAATTTTTTTTTCCTTCTATATTTCTACTTTCTCTAAATTTTGCACTATGGCTATTAACTTTTAAATTAATATTTAATTTTGTAAAATGTGAAGACTTTACAAAATAAGCATTATTACCAGAACTATTTGTACATACAAACTTATAATCTTTTTTCTTAGCTAGAAATTTTAGGGCCTCCAAGGATGTTCCCCAATATAAATTGGAATAATGTGCTTTATTTCTTTCAAAGTTTGCATCATAAGGAATACTAATTTTATGTTGAAATCCAAAGTTACTGTTAAATTCTACAACAACTATTAAAGGTTCTATTGTATTAATCTTTTCCCAAACCCAGTAGTCGTTACCATCAATATCAATACTTAGTAAACCTATCTTTTTACTTATTCTAGAGTCTGCAATTAAACTATTAATATTTTCCTTAGTTATAAAAGAGCAAATAGCCTCCAAATCATACTTCCAATAGTAATTGCTATTTTTAATTTCTTCTATATTTTTTTTTGATGAATCTAAAATTAAGCCTGACCAATTATTATTGAAAAGTAAAAATCTTGTATTAGACTCAGAATAGTTTTCCACACCAAATTCGATAAAGTTTTTATATTCATCATCTAAATCTAATTTATTAATAATAAATTGTATTATGCCATCATCACCCCATTGTGAAAAAATTTTATATTCTATATCCTGAATAATTAAGGGGTTTTTATTTAAATTAGCGTCACTCAGTAATTTTCCAAGAATTAATTTAATTTCTTCATTTTCTTGATTGATTTTATTAATCTTTAGTATGTTTAAAAATTTTTTTTTTAAGTAATTTATCATTTTTTCTTATTTAACTTATATATATAACCACTAAATTTAATCTTTCTATTTTTAAAATAAAAATCATTATCAAATTCAGATGATAAATTTTCAGTTAATTTATATTTATTCTTGAGCAAAAGTTTTACATAGTTTTTTGAAAAATGCCAAACTGGATAACTATATTTACCTTTTTTTTGAATATAAATTTCGTTTTTGGATTGATTATTCATAATGGGTAATCTTTCAATTAAGATATATTCTGGTTTATGTTTCAAAATCTCTTCAAAAGTTAAACTTGGTTCTTCTAGATATTGCAGTGAGCCACTAAAAATAATTAAATCTATTTTTTTATCTTTAATATCATTAATGTGCTTATAAAAGTTTAGATATTTAGTCTTAAGTTTTTTATTACCCTCATCTACAAAAGTTTCTTGTTCAACAACATTCCATTTACTTTTATATTTTTGATTAATTATATCCTGCACCTTAAAATAATTTGAAGCCAATGCGCCACCAAAATCTACTATATTTATACCTCTTTTTTCTGTATTTATTATTTTCATTATCAAATAAAGCTGATTGTGTGATATTGAATTTTTTTTCAACAAAAATCCATCTCTTTCAAATAAATATAAATTATTTTTTGCAATAATCGTATTCTTTAATACATTTTTTAAAATGATTTTATTATCATATCCTTTTGAATTTTTTAAAGCAATTTTCCAATTTTTTATAGGACCAATAAAATTAATTGTTTTTTTAAAAAAACTTATTTTTCTAGATATAACATTAATCATTTTTTGTAGTAATGATTTTTTTGAAATATTTTTAAAAAAATTTGATTTAATTTGTTCAGCATATAAATTTTCTATTATTTTTTGTTTGACAACTTTTATTTTTTTATTATTTAATTTTTGATTAAAATATCCGTCATCTTGAGAGGTGTGAACTCCACTATCATCTTGTCCAATATTAATACATAACGAGCTTGTAAAATTTAAATAAAATTTGTTTTTTAAAAAATTTGATGCATTCCACAAGACTCCCCAAGATTGATTAAGGCCTAAAGCTCTTTTTTTTAATAGTCCATAATAATCATAGGAATTGTTTAAGTTAAATTTATATATTAAATCTGGGTTATTATTGAATTTTTTTATTAAATTTTTTGGTTTCTTATTAAACTCTTTCCAACTTCTTTTCCAAGTTGCCCATCCCCAAATATCACTGCCTCTTAAGAAAAAAGTATTTTGTATTTTTTTATTATGCTCACAATACCAGCCATGTATTGAAGATACATTTTTATCATTTTTATAAATTTGTAATGCTTTATTTAAATAACTTAAGAAAAATTTGTTTACTATTATATCATCTTCTAAAATTATTGCTTTGTCATTACTGGTAAATACAGTGTCTAATCCATTAGTAATGTTTTTATAGAGCCCAAAATTTTTTTTTCTATAAAAAATTTTTTTAGATTTGAAGCCTAAAATATTTTTTATGATACATCTTACAATCTCAACTTTTTTTTTATCTAAAATACTTTTTTTTTTAAATCCATCAGAGAAAACTATTAAGTCTGTAAATTTACAAAGAGAATTTTTTTTTAAATAAATTAATGTTTTAATTGTTTGGTAGGGTCTATTATATAAAAAAACTACGACAGGTGCTTGGCTCATATTCAAAGTGAATCTATTTAAAGTTAATAATCAATTGTAACTACGTTAAAACTTTTTTTGATCATTAGTTTCAATATTTTAAATTTCTATTTTTATTTTGAAAATCTTCATAAATTTTTTTTACATCTAAAGTCTTATTTAAGTGTTCATTTATTACTTAATGCATTAATTAATGCAAGAAATGTATATAACAAATTTAGGTTTATAATATAATATTATTATATAAATATTAAAATGTTAAAAAATTTTAAATTGATTGCTGAAATTTTAGATGAAAAACCATCTGATATTAAAAAAATTAAAACAATCTCAGATATAAATAATTTTAAGTGGGATTCATTAGCTTTTATTAATCTAATAACCATCTACAATTCAAAATTTAAAAAAACGATTAATATCAAAAATATTAAAAAAATAAAAACATTAAATCAATTAGATGATTTATTAAAATAAAATCATGAAAAATATTGTTTTTTTTGGTGGATCGAGCCAAATTGCCTTAAATTTAAATAAAATCTTAAAAAAAAAGTATACCACCCGTTTGGTATCTAGATCCAAAAATAATGTCAAAAATTGTATTAATATAAAAAATTATTCAAAGACCGAAATTAAAAAATCTTTTAAAGAAATTAATAAAAAAGCTGATTGTATAATAATTTTTAATGGGTTTTTTTCCTTTTCAAGTTTTTTAAACTTTAACCAAAAACATTTTTTTCACTCTCTTAAAGTAAACTTTTTAATTCCATTAAAAATCGCAAATGTTGTCATAAAAAATAATTTCATAAATAAAGATGGATCTATAATATTCATTTCATCCATCGCAGCAAAAGAAAATAAAATTGGAAACTTTAATTATAGCGTTTCAAAGAATGCATTAGATTTTGCAGCAAAAATAATATTTAAAGAATTAATGGATAGGAAAGTTAGAATTTCAACTATAAATCTAGGAATTGTTAACAACAAAATGTCAAAAGGGATTATAACCTTACTTAAACTTAAAAAAATTAAAGTTCATGCTGTAAAAATAAAAAAAATAGCTCAAAATATTGATTTTATAATTAAGCAAAAAAAAAAATATTCACAAATTACAATTAACCACATTGAAAAAAAATGCCTTTAATTTTTAAAGATATAAAAACAACCCTAGGATCAGAAAAAATTAATAATAAATTTTTAGAAAAAAAATATAAATGGAAAAAAAATAAAATATTTAATAAGACAGGAATTAAGTCTCGTTTCAGATCTAATAAAAACCAAACAGTTGAAACACTGGCTATTTCAGCCTTAATGAAACTTAAAAAAAAAAATAATCTTGATAAAGTTAGTTTTTTAGTTTTTGTTAGTAATACTGCTCCCTTAGGGTTCCCTTCTATGGCCCATCAACTTTCTTCAAAAATAATTGATAATGAAAATATTTTTTCCTTCTCTATAAATTCTGGTTGCACTGGTTTTGTAGATGCATTAATCCTGATTTCTAATTTATTAAATAAAGATAATAAGCAAGCAATTATAGTAACATCAGATACTTATACTAAATACTTAGACTCAAATGATAAGGGTACAAATTCGATTTTTAGTGATGGTGCTTCTGCAACTTTACTCGAATATTCCTCGAATGGTTACTCTATTGTTAAAAAAATTATCTCTCAAAAAAAATCAAGTTGTAAAAGTTTACAAATGAAAAATAATAAAATATTTATGAATGGCCCTGAGGTTTTACTATTTAGTATAAATGATGTGATACCAAATTTAAAAAAGCTAATAAAAAATAATACTCTTGTTCTAATTCATCAAGCTGGAAAAATTATTATAGATAATATTAAAATGCATATAAAAAAAAATTATATCATGCCAACAAATTTCTCAAAGTATGGAAATCTTATTTCAACATCAATACCTAAGCTTATTGAGGATAATTTTTCGGTTCTAAAAAAAAATAATAATATTTTAATTTCTAGCTTTGGTGTAGGTTTATCACAGTCACATATACTATTAAATAAAAACTATAAAAAGTAATTTTTATTTTTTTTTATTTTTCCTTTTAAAAATTTACATGCATCGGATAAATTGCAATAACTAAATAGTAGTATACGATTTGTTGTTTCTCTGAAAAGTATTTTATTTCTTATCAGATCACTTTCGCATCTCTTCCAGTTATTTTTTACAAATTTGTTACCTATCATTTTCTTTCTTTCAAAGTAATTAAATGTGATATTTTTTTTTTGATTCTTGTCCATTTCAATGACAAAATTTTTTTTTACATAATGGCGATAATTAACTTTGGATATTAACTCTATATAATGGCAAAAAGTTCCTCCTCCAGAAATCCCAAGACCAATAGCAAGGTTGCCTACATTATTATTTTTACACATCCATTCCCAAACTGTCTTTTTACCAAAACTAGTTTTCATTATTCCACTAGGAACCTTTAATTTGTTTTTTCCATAAACACATACTGAGTGGTATGGATTAATTGATCTGATTGAATTTTTAGTTCTGAAGTGTTCTGAGAGTATACCAGAAGTACCTCTAGATTTACTAGCTGACCAAAATAATTTTTTTGGGTGTTCAAAAGTAAAATTAAAAGTAGGAAATATTAAAGTCTTATCTTTTCCCAAAATTTCTATTAGTTTATTAGCAAAAATTTCTATTTTAAATTTTTTTCCTATGAATGGGTAGAGGTCTGAATGAATTAGCAGATAGTCTTCTTTAAATTTTATTTTTTTTAAACTATCTAAAACTAATTTTTCGTTCATAGAAGGCAACCATATACTCGATTTTAATGTTTAATAGTTTATTAATTTTGGTATATTTAAAAGTATGATAAATAAAATCTATATTTAATTAATGATAAATAATGTTCAGCATTGCTGGTCTTATAATTAGCACACATTATATAAATGAAAAAAATTATAAATTTAATTAAAAGACTCTTAAATCAAAATTTTTCACTTAAAACAGATATTTATCCAAGATTTAAATTATTATTCATTTGGGAATTATGTTTTTTAAGATTTCTTTATTACTTTTATATAAAAAAAGATTTTAAGTATATTGAAAAAACCAAAGATGTTGCTGGATATGAGTATTCCAAAAAATCTTTTTATGATGGTAGATTTCCTGTTTATAGACCAAATGATAGAGTTTTATATTTATATTTTAATTTAATATCTAATCCAAATTTAAATAAAGAAAATATTCTTATACTAGGTCCTCGGTATGAAAATGAAGTATTTATTGCTAAAGCTTTTGGATTTACTAATGTTTATGCTCTAGACACATTTTCATATTCACCTTTAATCAAAATTGGTGACATTCATAATATGAATTTCCAGAATAATTTTTTTGATGCAGTAGTATGTGGCTGGACAATAAGTTACTCAAAAAACCCATTAAAAGCCATTGATGAAATTAAAAGAGTATTAAAGAAAAATGGAACTGCAATTTTTGGATTATCAAAGGTTGTTTCTAAAAATATAGATGAGAATAGTAAAAAAAAAATATCAGGAATATTATCTGGTCAACAAAGATTTCAATCAAAAGAGCAATTTGATAAAGCTTTTAAAGAATATAAGCTTGTTACATATTTCGAAAATTTTGAAAATCTTGGTACATCCCAACTCTTAATAGCTTATCAAAAATAAACTAAATATAATTGGTTTTAATTTGAAAATATCGAAAAAATAAGATTTGAAATAGAACTGGAATTGATGAAACTTTTTATGAGAAATTTGCTGATGATTTTAAATAGTAGATTTTAATTTTTAATAGTTTATTAATTTTAATATATTATCAGAATGAAACATAGAATCCAAAAATATTTAGATCTAATCAACAATAGAGGGCTCTGTATAATTCGTAATATATTTTCTGCTAAAGATTGTTCAAAAATAGTTGAGCAACTCGAAACTATATATCTTAAAAGACTAAATAAAAAAGAATCTACTGGCTCAAATGGGAATCAGTGTATTTATAACTATTTTTGTGAAAAAAATAATTTAATTAAATTAATTGATATTTCAATTATTGATGAAATCTTAAAAAAACTTTTAGATGAAAATTATGTTTTACAATCTACTAATGCGCAAAATCGACGTTTAGAAATAGATCCTTATAAAAAAAGTAAAAACAACTTTAAAATTGGTGACGGTTGGCATATTGATTCTAGAGTTATAAATAAAAAAAAAAAAATTAGTTTTGGGATTGGTTATCTTGTAATTATAGCTCTTGAAGATTTTAAGCGCGACAATTCATCAACAAAATTTATACCAAATTCTTTTAAATCAAAGGCAATTCCAAAGAAAGATGGGAGCTATAAATTTCGTAAACTAATAATGAAAAAAGGTTCTATTTGTATTATGGATACCTCCACTTGGCACAAAGGTGGTGAACCATCAAAGAACTCCCGATGGAGTATTTTTTCTATTTATACCCCTTGGTTCTTTAAGCCTTATTTTAATTATAAAAAACTAACAACTGGTATGAAAAGTCTAACCATTAATCAAAAAAAACTTTTACATTTTTTTTCTGACCCACCAAGTTCTCATAATCAGAGAATAAACACAATTATTAAAAATAACTAAATGAAGAATAGAATATTAGCTACAAAAGCTTTCGATTTAGGAAAAAAAATTTTTAAATTTAATAGGAGTTTAACTGGCTCAGGAAATTTAAAAACTTTAAATTTTCTTAAAAAAATTAATTCAAAACTAAAAGTTTTTAAAATCAAATCTAGAACTAAAGTCTATGACTGGGTTGTGCCAGATGAATGGGTAGTAAAAGATGCCTGGATAAAAGATTCATCTGGGAAAAAAATTATTAGCTTTAAAGAAAATAATCTTCACTTAGTTGGCTATTCTATGCCAGTTAAAAAAAAATTAAATTATAAGCAGCTAAAAAAACACTTATTTTTTTTAGAAAATATGAAAGATGCTATTCCCTATAAAACTAGTTATTATCATAAACAATGGGGATTTTGTATGAGCTATAATCAGTTTAAAAAATTAGATCAAAAAGAAACCTATGAAGTTAATGTAAATACAAGTTTTAAAAAAGGTTATATGCATTATGGAGAAATTAAAATTAAAGGTCAATTAAAAAAAGAAATATTTATATCAACTTATATTTGTCATCCATCAATGGCTAATGATAATCTGTCTGGTGTCATATTTTCTATATTTATTTCAAAATGGATACAAACCTTAAAAAATAGAAAATATTCTTACCGAATTATATTTGTTCCTGAATCCATTGGTTCAATTTCTTATATAAATAGAAATATAAGTGAGCTTAAAAAAAATGTAGTTGCTGGATTTAATTTAACTTGTATTGGTGATGAGGGTAACTTCAGTATGATAAGCTCAAAAAATGAAGACACCTTAGCTGACAAAGTAACTAAAGAAATTTTTATTACTGAAAAAATAAAGTTTAAAAAATATAGTTGGTTGAAAAGAGGTAGTGATGAAAAACATTATTGTTATCCAGGAACAGACCTTCCACTTGTAAATATTAGTAGAAGTTTATTTAATGAATTTAAAGAATACCACACTTCACTTGATAAACTTGGTACTGTAGTTACAATCAAAGGATTAGAAAAATCATTTAAAGTCTTTAAAAAAATTATTTTAAAAATAGAAAAAGGACATTTTCTCAATTTAAATATAGATAATTGTATACCTCAACTTAGTAAAAGATCTCTATACCCAAAAATAGGAGCAACATATAAAGAACTAAATAAAAAAGTACAAATGATAGTAAATATTTTATCATATAGTGATGGTAAGACGTCAAATGTAGAAATTGCAAAAAAAATAAAAGAAAAACTTCCTGCTGTGAATAAAATTATAAGTTTACTCAAACGTAAAAAGTTGATCACTTAAAATTATATTGTAATTAACATTAAAGCTGCTAAATTCAAACTAATGCAACCTAACAAAACTTTTTTAATTACTGGTGGAACTGGTTCTTTGGGCTGTGCGGTAACTGAAGAGCTACTCAAACACCATAAACCCAAAAAAATTATTATTTACTCTAGAGATGAATTTAAGCAATACGAGATGGCAAAAAAATTTACGAGTCCAAAGATGCGTTTTTTTTTAGGAGATGTAAGAGATTTAGATAGATTAAAAGAGGCAACAAATGGAGTTAATTATGTTGTACATGCAGCAGCGTTGAAACACGTGGACTCCGCAGAATATAACCCTTTGGAGTATATAAAGACTAATATTGGTGGTGCTGAAAATCTTATTAAAGCATCAATAGCCAATAATGTGGAAAAAATTATCGCCTTATCAACAGATAAAGCAGCAAATCCAATTAATTTATATGGCGCTACAAAATTAGTTAGCGATAAGCTTTTCGTAGCAGCAAATAATATAGTTGGTAAAAACGAAATTAAATTTTCAGTAGTAAGATATGGTAATGTGCTTTGCTCTAGGGGCTCGGTTGTACCTTTTTTTTTAGATCTGGTAAAAAAAAACTCAAGTTTTATACCCATTACAGATGAAAAAATGACAAGGTTCATAATTACACTGAAACAATCAGTGAATTTTGTTCTTAATTCTATGAACATGATGAAAGGAGGGGAAATTTTTATTCCAAAAATTCCCTCAATAAAGATCATCAATTTAGCAGAATATTTAGCACCAAAAATTAAAACTAAAATTGTTGGAATTAGACCGGGTGAGAAACTGCATGAAGTACTTTGTCCAGTAGATGACTCACACCTAATTTTAGAATTTAACAAATATTATATAATTAAACCAAGTATAGATATATTTAGAAAAATAAATTTTAAAAAAAATATTAAAGGTGAAATAGGAAAAAAAGTTAATCAAAATTTTGAGTACAACTCGCTTAATAATAAAGAGTGGTTAAATAAGAGCAGTCTAATAAAATTAATTAACAATAATTAATTATAAAAATTGTAAAGCAGCTATTAAAAAATTATAAATAAAGGTAGTGCAAAATAAAATAAAAAAAAATATTCATATAATTGGAGGAAGTTTGTATGGCTGTTTATTAGCATATCATTTTTCAAGTAAAAAAAAATATGAAGTTTTTATTATAGAAAATTCAGAGAAATTATTAAATTCCTTAAATTCAATTACATTAAACAATATGGAGTTAAATAATGGTTATCACATCTTTGAAAAACCAAGAAGTAAAGATTTATTAAATTTTTTGATAAAAAAAATTAAGATTAAATTTAAATACTTTAATAACAAAAAAAAAATATCTATTAATCAATACCTAATAAATAGTGATGCTAATTTAAATGAATGGCCAAATGAAATAAAAAAAAGTATTAATATAAAAAAAAATTTTTATGATAGTAAACAAAATTTAGACCAATACTTTAAAAAAGATCTTCAAAAATTAATTAAAGAGAATTCAAAAAGATTTTCTGACAATTTTGAGAATTGTAAGCATCTTTTTTTACCATTCTTTTTACCAGCAGATATATCTCATCGAAGTAATGAGAGGGGTAATTTTTTTAGAAACATGTTAAAAAAATCAAAAATTAAGTCAACAATTGCATCACCAAAAAAATTATTATTTTCTGCTATTCAGAAACCCATAGAAAAAATTTTAAGAAAAAGAGGAGTAAAAATATTATTTAATACTAAGGCTATTTTTAAAAACAAAAAAATTGAGTATCTTTCCAAAGAAAAAAAAATTGACCTAATAAATATAAATACTAAAAAAATATTTTTTTGTTTAAGTTCTGTATTTATGATCAAAGATATTTATCCTAGATACTTAAAAGACTTAGATTCCCAAAAGAGATTTTTTTATAATTGTTTAGTAAGAATAAATCCTAAAGAAAAAAAATTAGATTTTTCAGAAATTCTGTGTCTTAATAATAATTTTCCTAGCTTGAATAGAATATCTTCACCAAGTAATTTATTGAGATTAAAAGATAAGTATGTTCAAATTGAAATTATATCCAAGGATAAGTTAGATTTTTTAAAAATTAAAAAAAAATTACTAAATGAAATAAAGAAAATTTTACATTTAAAAAACTATCCCACATTTGAAGAAGCTAAAATAACCAGGGTTATCTACACTCTGAACAAAGTTTGGGAAAAAAAGAGTGCTAATAAATGTAAAAAATGGATTTTAAATTATAATAAAAAAATTGTTTCAAAATTTAATTTTTCACCTGTTAACTTGAATGCAACATGGTTTTATGCCAAAGATGACTATAAAAAATATTTTTAGAATAGAGCCAATATTAAATTTTAAGAAATCAACTTTTTATGTTTGAATAAACTTATAATTTTATTCACATTAGAACAATTTTTATTTTGAAACATTCAATACTTTCTTATTTCTAATTATAAAACTAGCAATGCTAAACATTATTGATTATTAGTTATTTTAAAGTCTTTTAGAGTTGTAATATATATTATATTGCATATTAGAGACTAATTACTAAAATTGATTAAATATGATTTTGAAAAAAAAATTAGCTATTATTACTGGATCAAACAGGGGAATTGGTAAAAGTATTGTTGAAAAATTTGCTGCAAATGGTGCCAATCTTTATGTTTGCTCTAGAAAAAAAAATAAAGAATTTACAAAATACTTAACTGATTTAAAAAAAAAAAAATAATATTCAAATAAAAGAATTTTTTTTTGACTTAAGCAATCCCTCAGAAGTAAAAAGTATAGCTAATGAAATGTGTAGTTATAATGCTAAAATTGATATTTTAGTTAACAATGCAGGTACAATTCATACTTCAATTTTTTTAATGAATACAATTGATAAGCTAAGAGAAATTTTTGAGGTCAATTTTTTTGCAAATACAATCTTAATTCAAACAGTTTTAAAAAAAATGATGAAGGAAAAAAAAGGTTCAATTATTAACATCTCGTCTAGTTCAGCTATAGAAGCAAATGAGGGACGTAGTGCTTATTCTGCTAGCAAGTCTGCTCTAACTATTCTGTCTAAGTCAATTGCAAGAGAAATGGGATCGTCTAATATTCGAATTAATACAATAGCGCCTGGTTTAACTGATACAGATATGATGAGAAACAATACTCCTGAAAAAATTTTCAATACTACTATTGAAAGGCTATCAATCAAAAGGGTCGGTAAAAAAGAAGAGATTGCAAATGCTGCTCTATTTTTAGCTTCAGACTTGTCATCTTATATTACTGGTCAAACCCTTAGTGTGGATGGTGGTATGTAATGAATATTAATGAAAAAAAAATAAATAAAATAAAAAAGATGTGTTTAAACATGAGAAAAAATGTTTTGGATATGGCCATGAACGCGGGATCTGAAAGTTCACATTTCGGGGGTGGTCTCTCAATTATTGAAATAACAGCAACACTTTATGGTGTGGTAATGAAATATGATTTAAAAAATCCTAAATGGGAATTAAGAGACAAATTTATTCTCAGTAAAGGCCATGGTTCATTAGGTTTATATGCTGCTCTTGCCGAGGTAGGGATTATAGATAAAAATGATTTAGTAAATTTTGAAAAATCTAATGGATTTTTATTTGGCCACCCAATCATGAATTTAGAAAAAGGTATAGAAATTAGCTCAGGTAGTCTTGGTATGGGTCTTTCAGTTGGAATCGGAATGTCTATAGCGTCTATAAAAAAAAAATTAAAAAACAAAATTTTTGTTCTTTTAGGAGATGGTGAATGCAATGAAGGTTCTAATTGGGAAGCTTTTATGTCTGCTCCAAAATATAAACTTGATAACTTATTTTTAATTATAGATAGAAATAATTTACAACAAACTGGTTCAAGTAAAGATATAATGGATATTGGAGATATGTGTGAAAAATTGAAAAATTTTGGTTGGCATGTTATTGAAGTTGATGGTCACAATATAGACGAATTATTAAAATCTTTTTCTATTAATATAAAAAATAAACCAATAGCAATTGTGGCCAATACCATTAAGGGTAAGGGATTTTCATTTTCTGAAAATAATAATGACTGGCATCATAAGATCTTGTCTAAATCACAGTACGAAATGGCAATAAATGAGCTTGATATAAAATAATTTAATATGCAGCTTAATAATAGAAATATTGAAATTTGGTCAAGAATTGGAGCTAGGGCTACTTTTGGCATGGTTCTCTTAGAGTTAGAAAAACAATTTCCTGATTTAATGGTTTTGGCAGCAGACACCTCAACTTCTGCAGGATTAGACAGATTTAGGAAAAATGTTTCACAAAAGTACTTAGAAGTTGGTATTGCTGAACAAAATATGATTGGAATAGCATCAGGACTTTCCAGTGAAAATTTTAAAGTAGTTACCACTACATTTGCACCTTTTCAAACAATGAGATGTTGTGAACAAATAAAAGTGCACCTTGGCTATATGAAACGAGACATTTGCATGGTTGGGTTGGCTTCCGGTATAGTTCTTGGAACCTTAGGATATACACATTGCTGTATTGAAGATATATCAATCATTAGGTCAATACCAGGAATTACAATTTTATCTCCAGCTGATTGTGGTGAAACAGCTAAAGCAATATACGCAGCACTAAAGCACGACAAACCAACCTATATAAGATTAACTGGAGGACCAAATAATCCAATAGTTTATAAAGATGATTATGATTTTCAAATATCAAAAGGTATAAAATTAATGGAGGGTGATGATATTGCCATAATAGCAACAGGAACAATGGTTTTTAAATCACTGGAAGCAGCAAAAGAGCTTAGAAATAAAAATATTAGTTGTTCTGTAACTAATATTCATACTATTAATCCTATAGATAAAAAACTAATAGAAGAGTTAGCAAAAGAGTCAAAGCTAATTGTAACTGTTGAAGAACACAGTATACAGGGTGGATTAGGTACCACAATAGCAGAAATAAATAGTAGATTAAAAAATTCCCCCCCACAGCTAATGATTGGAATTCCTCAAGAATATAGTAATGCTGGTGATTATGAATTTCTTCTTGATAAATTTGGCTTAACAGTTGAAAAAATAACAGATAAAATTTTAAATGAATTTTCAAAAAAAATTAAATAATATTGAATGTGAAGATATTGTTTCTAATTTAGATCTGAATAAAAACGATATTGTTTATGTGTGTTCAGATATTAGAGAAATTCTTATAGATGCTAAAAAAAATAAAATTAAATTTAATTTAGATGACTTTATAGATAGCATCATAAAGAAAATAGGTAGTGGTGGAACCATACTCTTTCCAACATTTAATTGGGGCTTCTGCAAAAATAAAACATTTGATTATATTAAAACTCCAAGTCAATGTGGGTCATTAAGCAATCATGCACTAAAAAGAAAAGACTTTAAAAGAACAAAGCACCCAATCTATTCTTTTTCTGTTTGGGGAAAAGACCAACAGAAATTAATTGATATGGATAATACAAGTTCTTGGGATGAAAGCTCACCATTTTATTATTTATTCAGAAAAAAAGCAAAAAACCTGTTTATAGGTCTTGATTATAAAAATGGTTTTACTATGGATCATTACTTTGAACAAAAAAATAATGTTGAATATAGATATCATAAAGATTTTAGAGCTAATTATATTGATAAAGAAGGAAAAATTGAAAAAAAAACTTACTCTATGTTTGTAAGAGATATAAAAAAAGTTGATGTGACTGGTATTAGTAGCTCTCTTGACAGCATATTAATAAAAAATGATGGTTATAAAAAATACATAATTAATAATATACATTATGGAATTATTAATTTAGAAATTGCAGGTAATATAATAGACAATGATTTAAAAGAAAATAAAGTATTAATCTATCCAATTAAAAATTAGTTATTTAATGAATTGCTTAAGAATAGATGGTTCTGTTATTAAAAATTTTGCTTCACAAACTATTTTTTCATCAATTAAACCTAAGCCTTCACACCTACCCACTCCTCGCGACCAACTATTAATTTTTGTCTTGATGTAAAGTCTATTTCCCGCAGTTACTTTTGTTTTAAATTTAATCTGATCTGCTGATGCTAAATATATAACTTTTCCCTTGTTTCCTGGCAAAGTAACAATTGCTAGAGCCGCCATTTGCACCAATGCCTCAATTTGTAGCATGCCTGGCATGTTTGGATCTCCTTCCCAATGACACTTGAAAAACCACTCATCACTTTTCAAATCCTTAAAACCATTAGCACTAACTCCCGGTATAACCTCTGTTGCTTGATCAATCATTAAATATGGGTCTCTATTTTTTTGATAATCGAGTATTTGTTTTTTATCTAATTTTATCAATTTATTGTCATTCATTTAATTTCAATTTCTCTTGATAAAACATTAATTAAATTAAAACCATCCCAAGTTAATCCAATGTTTAAAGCTGAACCAATTGGCACAACTCTATCAATTCCATTCAGTTTTTCATCAATTATAAATTTTAATATTTTTTCCTTTTTAAATCCCAAGTATGTAAGTGTTTGCACTTTGTTTGAAATCAATTTTGAAATATCTTGTAAATTTTTAGTCTTATATTCAAAAAATAAACCAAACTTACCTCTTAAATTAATAATATCTTTATCAATACTAGATACTTCTATTCTATATAAATTGTTTAAATATTTTTTATTAAGTCTTAAATTATATTTGTATAAAAAATTTTTTAATAATAAGTTATATTTTTCGAAAGCACTTGACTCGATTAATTTGTATTTTTTTTTAACACAATTGGCTAATTCTTGCCAAAATATTTCTATATTTTTTTTCTCAAACTTACCTATCCAGACAATTAAATGTGGGGATGAGCATGCATTTTGATCGACTAAATATGTGTCATTAAAAAAATTATAAGCTAATTTTTTTATCTCAATATCTTTCATTTTTTTAAGAAAGTCTGAATTTATGATGCAAAAAGAGTATCTATCTGGAAATGAAATATCTATGCTTTTAGGTGGTAGTATAACAGACCTTATATTGTTTACTGTTGCATCTCCTCCCCAAATAATTCTTACATCACTTTTTTCTGAAATTGCTTTTGTTATTTGGGTATTTTTTTCATATCTAATTAAAAAAAATTTATTTGTTACATATCTAAATTTTTTTTGTTTGGAAATTTTTTTAAGACAATTATAAATTATATCTACTTGAAAATAACTTTTAGATGGTACACGGATAATATTATTATTTCCAGCTAACAAGCTAAAGATTAACGAATAGGCAAAATTAATAGGTATATTTGTTGGTGTAATATGAAAAACCAACCCTTTACCTATTCGATTATTTGATGTGACAAAATTTTTTTTTAATATTTCTAAATTAGCTTTTCGACAAAAAAAAGAAAATGAAATTAAATCTGGATAATTAAATGAGTTTTTATTTACTTTAATTTCTTCACTTAAACTTTCAATAAATTTTAAGATAATAGGTGAAAAAGGAATGTCTGGTTTTTGTAAAGACATCTTATGAACTACTTTTCTTATTTTAGATAAGTTTACTTTAGGTATCACTACAACCTCTCACTTCTGCTTGTTTTGCTCTACCATGAACTAAAAAATACTTACCAACTCTTCCACACTTACAATCATCCTGTCCTATTATCTCTCCCACATCTTCAGTTAAAATGCTATGGCCAGGATAACTAGTTGGGAGTAATGATATTAATTGGATTAGGCCTTTGGTCCTATTTTTTACAATATTGAAATTTTGATCTCTAATTATCAAGTCTGAAAAATTTGAAGTATGAAAAAAGCCACATGAATCTGACTCTATAAAAATTGAGCCTGTTTGTTCTACAAGGCCATAATAATTATAGGCTTTTTTTAATTTTAATTTTTTAGATAATTCATATTTAAATTTTTTATTATTTATTTTATTTTTTTCTAACTTCTTCCATCCACCACCATGTAATAATGTAGCATTACTAAAATTATATAAAACTTTTCTAATCTTCAAGTTGACTATTAAATTTTGAAAAATTTTACTTGTAAAGCCAAAAACTAGGAAATTATTTTTGCTAAATTTTTTCAAAAAACTATTTAGAATTTCATAATCAATTTCGTTATTTTCATTTAGCAGGTAAGTATGATTTTTCCCAAAAAATGAAAAGCCATAAATTGCAGCAAGACTTGCACTAAAAATTTTTCTATCAGATAAAATTGGATTCTTATCTATTATTAACATTGGTAATCGATTTTTTCCTAAAGTATTTGTCATAATTTTTGTAAGTACCTTGGATTGATTGGATGCATTAAATTTATCTAAATATATTTTTGACGGTTCACCGCCTGAAGTTCCTGAGGACTTTAATGTTTTAAATATATCTTTATCTTTAATGCTTTTCATATCAAACTCTTTAAAAATCTTTACAGGTAGGAATGGTATTTCCCAATAATTTTTTATTGTCTTTTTATTGAAGTTTAGGCTTTTTAAAATCCTTGAATAAAGTTTACATTTTTTTTGATGAATATTTGTCAGTTCTAGTATTTTAGTATCGAAAATTTTTTTTTTTTCAAGAAATTTATAAGAATATGGATTTAGTTCTAAAATATTTTCAATTTTATTCATTTAAATTTTTAGATTTTGATACATGATTTTTCCACTTTGATTTCTTGGTATTCTATTTATAAAATTTAATTTATAGTTTGATTTTCTTATTTGAAGTTTGATAACTATTTTTTTAAAAATTTTATCAGAGTATTTTGATTTAATACAATAAATTTCTAATTTATTATCTTCACCAGTACAAATACAGTCTAAATTTTCTTTTTTAAATTCATTCTCTATGGAGTCTAAACTTATTCTTATTCCATTAATCTTTATAAACCTTTTTTTTCTTCCAGTTATAAAGAATAAGTTTTTTTTATTTCTATATGCAATATCTCCTGTTTTCAAAATCTTATTATTTTCATCTTTTCTAATTAAATCTTTGTAACTTTTGGCATACCCTAAAGATACATTATTTCCTGAATAGACTAACTCTCCAGAAACATTACTTTTATTAATTTTCAATCCATTGCTATCAATTATAGAAAATTTTCCACCTGGTATTACTTCACCTATACTTTCTGGGTTTAGTTTTATTTTTTTATAATTTAAAAATGACATTCTCGCACATGCCTCAGTCTGTCCATACATAATATAAAATCTTATTTTTTTTTTTTTAAAGAATTTATCAAAATATTCTACTAAATCTTTATTTAATTTTCCACCCGCTTGTGTAATGTATTTTAATGATGGAAAAGAGTTTTTGACAGAAATAATTTTTTTTAAAGTTTCAAATGTGAAGGGTACTCCTGTAAATGTATTAATTTTATTATTATTTATTAATTCCCAAAATTGTTTTTGAACAATACTAAAATTTGTCAATGTTATTGATGCACCTCTTATTAAATGACTATTTATTATAGACAGTCCTAAAGCGTAATTCATTGGCAGTGTTGTTACTACTTTATCTTTTTTTTTAATTTTAAAATAATTAGCTATAGATTGTGCATTTGATTTCAAATTTAAATTTGACAATCTCACTGTCTGAGGGCTCCCTGTCGACCCTGATGTCATCAAAAGTAAGGATAGCTCTTTATTGATTTGATAGTTTACTTCTTTTTTTATTTTATAAAAAAAACTTTTTTCAAATTTTTTTTTTATTTCATAATTTTTTTTTATTTTTTTACTGCAAAACTTTTTTGGGAAAAATAGATATTTTGGCTTATATCTATTAATAATGTCTAGCATGTACAATTCATCGAAATGATTACTTATTAGAAACACTGTTTGATTTAAACGTAAAAAACTTACATAAGCACTAATAGTGTCAAAATTATTTTGACAAATAATAATTATTAATGATTTTGTTTTTTTTAAATACTTAAATTTTTTTTCAAATTCTAAAATTTCTTTATATGAATATTTATTTTTTTTATCATCGTTTAAAGCTAAATTATGAGAAAATTTCTCCAAATTATCAAAAATACCCTTGCTACTTATTGTCGACTTTTTCATCTCTATTATATCAATTAGTTGTTTTTACTTGTATATATTTATATTAATTTTTTTTAAAGTTTTGTCATGTCTAATATTAAAAAGTATAAAAAGGTATTTATTGAGTCATTCTCTATTAAGGAGGATTTGCTAAATACACTTGAGTTTAATTCCATTCCAGAATGGGATTCCATTGGACATATGACATTAATTGGTGATTTAGAAAAAATATTTGATGTATCAATTGAAACAGATGATATAATTGATTTTAGTTCATATAAAAAAGGAATTGAAATTCTAAAAAAATATAAGATTGAAATATAATTTTAAAACTATAAAAATTAGTTATGCCTATATCATCATCATTATTAAAAAAACCTAGGTTAGTAAAAAAATTGAAAGCTTTTTACGATTATGTAAACAATAATGATGGAAAAGTTGGCACTAAAACTAGGGGTATAGATTTAAATTTCAATAATGCCTGTAATCTAAGGTGTAAATATTGTTTTACCAATTCTCCAAAAGGAGATCATGTAAAAGAATATTTAGATTATGATGCAATAGCAAAACTAGCTGATCAAGCTGATGAGCTTGGCTACTTTGAATTTGATCTACAAGGTGGTGAGTTATTACTCCAACCTAAAAAACTTTTTAAAGTTCTTGAGGCAATTAAACCTGAAAGATTTTATATGTATCTTACCACTAATGGATATTATTTAGATGAAAATATGGCTAAAAGATTGGCAGAAGCAAATGTTAGTAGAGTATCAGTCAGTATAGACAGTATGGATGAAAAAATTCATGATGAAATGAGAGGTAAGAAAGATTCTTGGAGAAGAGCATTGGAAGGTCTCGAGCATGTTAGAAATGCTGGTATGGACCCTTACTTAAATATTACTGTAGGGAGATACAATGCAAATACTGATCACTTTAAAAAATTGCTAGATTATTCAAAAGACAAAAAATATAAAACACTTCTCAATGTTGCTGTTCCTTCGGGGATGTGGCAAAATGCTGAGGATATTATATGTAATGATGAAGACAGAAAATATTTAAGAAAAATTAGAAAAGAATATAAAAATTTGGTTAGAAATATTTGGAATCCATTTGATAAAAATAATGAAAAAATTTTAGGATGTACAACTGTTAATAGGCTTTATATTACACCGATAGGAGACGTTTTAGTCTGTCCATATGTTCATATTAAAATAGGAAATATATTTAAACAAAGTCTAGAAGAAATTGTTAAATTTGGATTTAGTATTAAACATTTCTCAAATCATAGTGATTTATGTTTAGCTGGAGAAGATAAAGAATTTATAAAAAAATTTATGACAAAAAGTGGTCAAACAATTTTTAAACCTGCTTTGGCCAAAGATATATTTCCTAAAGAAGATTTTATTTAACAAGAGTTTTTAACTATTAATCATTTAGTTACTGTATTGCTTCTTATATCATTGTTTTTTGGTGGTCTGGAGTTGAAGTGGAGTAGTTTTTTTATCTTTTTACTTGTTTTTTTAAAAAATTTATTTCCTAACATTTTTTCATAATCAAAATATGGTTTGTTCCACCATGGACCATAAAGATTGAATACACTAAATCGATCAGCACTATTTGATTTACCTGCTTTATGCCAAAGACTACTATCAAAAATCACTGCATCACCAGCGCTGCCAGTAAGAATTTTGCTTTTATAATTTTTATCACGCCTAGGTGCTATTTCTAATAAATGAGATTTTGGTACAAAATAAGTTGCCCCATTTTCTTTGGTAAAATCGTTTAACATTACTGTCAATAAGAACCTAAAACCATTAGATAATTTTTTTTTTCCTACCGTAGGAGTGTCTGTATGCCACCCTTCTCCAATTGTTTTTAATTTTTGAGTATTAATAATATCAATTTTACGATTAATAATATTTGAATTTAACAATACATAGTCTTGATCTATTAATTTTGATAAAATTTTATCAATTTTTTTATTATAAATTAATTTAAAAAAAGATTTATCATGCCTAAAGGGAGAGTTAATAATCTGTGCGCTTGAAGAAAGTTTTTTTCCCTTTTTTTTGTATTTGTTAATTAATTTTTTACTTTTATTTCTATATAAAGTGCACTCACTTTTACTCAAAAGTCCTGGGATTTGAACATACCCATCTTTTTTAATTTTTTTGATATAAAAACTTAATTTCATTTGTTTTATAAAATTAGATTATAAAATTTATTTTTTTGATATTTTTTTTTACTACATTAAGCTTATTTAATTGTCTTAAAATGATACTTATTATTTTTGGATCATGATGTCCAATAAATAATCTAGAATTTTTTATTAATTCCTTACTTAAAATATTTGGACTATAAATTCTTAAGTTAAAATATCTTTTATTCCATAAGTTTTGATTGTTATCAATAAAACCATCTAAAGATATTTTTTCATCTATAAAAAATCTGGATAAAAATCTTCCATAATTTCCACAACAAAAAATAAAATTTTTAATACTTAAATCTTTTTTATGCTTTGGTAATAAAATTTGTTTTTTGAGATTGTTTTTTTTATTTATTATATACTGATTAATTTCTAAATTTATTTTTCTTGAAAATAATAAATGTAATTTTTTAAATTTTATATTTTTTAAGTTAAAAAAAGTTTTTTTTATTTTAAAAGAAATTTTTTTAATTTGATTCTGATTAAGTGTTAATAAATAAATCTTAAAATTTTTGTACATAAATTCTATTCTATTATCAACAAATCTTTTTTGATTTATCGTAACTCTTTCTTTTTCATATTGTTTAATAAAATTATAAATCACTCTTAAACAGCTATATGCAGCAAGATAATTTGTTTTTTTACTTAAACTATTAAAACTTTCATTGTGTTTGTGGTAACACTTTTTTGTAAATACTAATTTTTTTGAAATAAAAATAATTTTAGTAACAAAATTTTGATCTTCAAATATCCTAATATTATCAAAATTTATACTATATTTTACTAATACGCTTCTCTTTATGATAAAACTCCAACAATATGTTCTAAAATCTTTTAAATCACTGATAACCTTTAAAGCTTTTTCATTATCTATTATTTCATTTTTTTTTAAATCTTTATTTGAGTAGAGTAAATCAATATTGTTATTTTTAATTTTTTTATAAATACCTTTAAGTGCATTAGCTTTTAGTGTGTCATCACTATCCAAAAATATAATATATTTTCCTTTGGCTTTTTTAATTGCAGTGTTTCTACTAAACGATACACCTCTATTTTTCTTATTATTTATTAAGAAAATATTTCTATTTTTACTAGATAGGTTTTTACCTATGTTTACTGATTTATCTTTTGAGTTATCGTTAACAAGTATTATTTCGTATAACTTTTTATCAAAATTTTGTTCTAATATACTTGTGACTGCTTCGTTAAGGGTTTTCTCAGAATTGTAAAAGGGGGTTATAATACTTAAAAAAGGTGACACTCTTTAATATTTTCTAATTACTCCGACTGTATCTTAAATGGAATCGGCTTAGAGGATTGCTCAGCAGCTTTAATGACAGGAACATCATAATCTCTACCATTACAATATGAGCAAGCTGTTAAATATTTCTTATCATAAACCAGACTCTTTATTTGCCTTGTAATTTCTTCATTAGTAATACTATCATCAATCAAATCTACAATATCACTTTTATCATTTGGCATAGCTTTTAAATTTGTACCATTAGCAGAAAATGGACATCTATATAATTTTCCATGTAGTAAACTCAATAAATCACTATTACAACAATTAGAAAACTTTTTTTCTTTCTCTTCTTCAGTTCTTTTTTGAAATGGAAGTATTGTACCACAGTCTTGCCATTTCGTAGTTAACGCTGTGGAGTAAGCAATTTCATTTTTCTCTAAAACTTCTAATAATTCATCATGCTTATTAGAAGCTTCACCATAATTAGTAACATCTAAAATAACTTTTTCATGCTTTAAGCACTCTAAATTATTTCCTTTTGGTATAATTTTTGCATTAGTATAGACAATTATTTTTTTAACTTTATTGTACTCCTTAAGTTTATCTATTACTTTATGTATATCCTTATTCATGAAGGGATCACCACCCAAAACTCTAAATTCATAAACTTGATCAACACAATTCATGAATTTATCAATAGATTTAAATAGAAGATCAATATCTGAATTTTCTGGTTTAGTGTAATATTGCATTAAATTTGAACAATTAGTGCATTTCAATGAACATCTTTCCGTAATTTGTATATCAATTGACTTTATATTCAATTTTCCTGTTTGAGAATAATCATCCTTAAAACACATGCTTTTATAATATTCAATTCTTCTTTCAATTTTTAATGGGTGTAAAAATTTTACTTCAGAAGAAGTTGAAAAGTCTGCTTTTGATAAGATTTCAATACAATTATATATTTTACTGAAACCCAAACTTTTTAATTGCTTATCTATGATATCTAAATAATTGCAGGAAATAAAAACAATTGAGTTTTTTGATAACTTGCCAAGTCTCTCAGGTGAAATAACTGGTATACCCAAATATTCTGTGTTGTGCTTAGCTGAATTGTTGTCACAATAGTAGTCTACTTCCATGCCCAATTGTTTTAAAGCCACATATGATAACTCACCAACATCTCCAGCACCCCAAAGTATTACTTTTTCTTTTGTCTCTTGAATTTCGTTTTTTAAACTTAAAATTTCGTAACTTTTTATCATTTTAACAAAAATTGTTTTTGAAATTATTATTATTCAAACAAACTTATACTAATATAATTAGGGAAAGATATAGGTAATTATCATAGAAATCAAAAAAACTATATCCAGTATTTGACAATATTCCTATATTTTCCAAAGAAGAGAGGTTTTTAACTTTAAAAACTTATTAAATTTTTTGTATAAATTGAACATCAACTATTTTGATATAGTTAATGAGTATTTTGATTATAAAATTATTTATGACTTAAGTTATATTTATTGATTTTTGTTTAAGGTAATTTATAAATATAGAATACTTTATAATTATTAAATTAAACCAATTATCTTAACACTATTATATGATGTTAAAAACTCTAAGATTATTTTGAAAGGTATGAATACTAATAATAATAAAAATAATATTAATTATACTGAATTGCTAAAATTACTTAATTCAAAAGTAAATATTTACAAATTTTTAAAAAAAACAACAAATCTATCTAATGAAAAAATTGTTCAAATTTCTTTTGACATTCAAGCTAAATCTTATTTTAGCATTTATAAAAATGATAAAATAATTGAGAAAGTTATGCTTCCAATTATAGAAATTCTTAAAAAAAATTTTTCTAACTCAAAATCTATAATGGACTGTGGATGTGGGGAATTGATAAAGTCATTTTTTTTATTTAAAAGACTAAATTTTATAAAGAATTTCTTTGCTAACGATATTTCTTTAAACAGACTTTATCTTGGTAAAAAATTTATCAAAAAA
>MDTF01013444.1_pt1 | contig 25065 bp, 27 predicted proteins | sample 811191 | NCBI WGS metagenome assembly MDTF01 (sample SAMN05326649, study PRJNA326480) | marine metagenome | isolation source: seawater | place: Southern Ocean | collected 2011
AATAAAACTGCTGAAGATAAGTTCAAAGAAGCGAGTGAAGCTTATGGTGTCTTGTCAGACGAAAAAAAAAAAACTAACTATGATCAGTTTGGGCACGCAGCTTTTGAGGGTGGTGGTGGTGGTCAAGGATTTGGGGGGTTTGATGCTTCATCTTTTTCTGATATTTTTGAAGATTTCTTTGGAGATTTTTCGGGAGGATCTACTAGAGAAACAAGCAGACGATCGTCTGGCAATAGAGGAAATGATTTAAGATATGATTTAACTATAAGTCTTGAAGATGCTTATAAAGGTATAGAAAAAAAAGTAGAATACACAACATACAAAAAATGTAGTGACTGCAAAGGAAGTGGTGCGGAACCTGGCTCAAAACCAATAAAATGTGATTATTGTGCTGGAAATGGTAAAATTAGATCTAACCAAGGTTTTTTTACAGTTCAGCAAACTTGTCCTCAGTGTAGTGGTTATGGAGAAAAAATTAGTAAAGCGTGTAAAAAATGTAAAGGTAATGGAAAAATTCAGAGCGATGAAAATGTTTCGGTTAAAATTCCAAAAGGTGTTGATGACGGAACTCGAATAAGGCTATCGGGTAAAGGAGAAGCAGGAACCAAAAGTGGCGGCAGCGGTGATTTATATTTATTCATTTCGGTTCAAAATCATGGCCTTTTTAAAAGATCTGAAGAAAATTTATTTTTTGAGTTACCAATTACATTTGCAGATGCCGCTTTGGGAACTGAAATAGAAGTTCCTTGTGTTGACGGAAGTAAAACAAAAGTTAAAATTCCAGAAGGTACTCAATATGGTAAACAACTAAGATTAAAAGACAAAGGCATGCCCATCTTGCGAAAAAGTTCTTACGGTGACTTATATATTAGAATTATTCCTGAGGTTCCTGTATCATTGTCTAGAAGACAGAAAGAGCTTTTGGAAGAATTTAAGAATTTAGAAAATACTAAGATAAGTCCGACTATAAAAAATTTTTTTGAAAAAGCTAAGAAGCTATGGGGGACAAAATAATGAAGAAAATTAATTTAGCAATTACAGGCTGCATGGGTAAAATGGGCCAACAACTCATAAAATCTTCTCAGAGGAACAAAAATTTTAAACTAGTAACGCTCACAGAAAACAAAATAATAGATAAAAAAATTAGTGGTATTCAGCTTGATTTGAATAATGAGCTTGCTTTCAAAAAAGCAAATGCGATAATAGATTTTACCGTTCCAAAATGTACTCTTGAAATTCTCAAACTTGCAGCTAAACTTAAAAAAAGAGTTGTTATAGGGACTACTGGGTTTACTCAGAAAGAAGAGATCTTAATTAAAAATTATTCAAAAAAAATTCCAATACTAAAGGCAGGAAATATGAGTCTTGGAATCAACTTGCTTATGTACCTAACTGAAATCGCATCAAAATCTTTAGGAAATAATTTTTTAAGTAAAGTGCTTGAAGTCCATCATAAACACAAAAAAGACTATCCATCAGGCACTGCTTTAATGCTGGGTAAAGGTATATCTAATGGTAAGCGCAGAGACCTTTATAAATCAATAGGGAAAAAATTTTTAAATAAGAAATCTTTTCCATATGGAAAAAAAATAAATTTTAATTCCTTGAGAAAAGGAGAAGTAATTGGAGAACACGAAGTCAAATTTTCTAGCGGCAAAGAAATAATTACGTTAAATCACGAAGCCTTCGATAGAGCTCTATATTCAGAAGGAGCATTGACGGCTGTAAAGTGGCTAATAAACAAGAAGCCTGGTCTTTACTCTATGAGAGATGTTTTGAATTTTAAATAAATTTAAAACAATGAATGTAAATAAAAAAAGTAAATTAATATTAAAAATATTAAACCAAATTTATCCTAAAATTTCAATTCCGCTTAAACACACCAACAAATTTACTTTATTAGTTTCTGTTCTTTTGTCCGCTCAATGCACTGACGTTAACGTAAACAATGTTACTAAAAATATATACCCAAAATATAGTAAGCCAGAACATTTTGTTCGATTAGGGAGAAAAAAAATTGAAGTACTTATTAAAAAAATAGGATTATTTAGAGTTAAGGCTAAAAGTGTTTATTTGATGTCAAAATTATTAATAAAAAATCATGGTGGGAAAGTGCCTAATAGTTTTGAGGAACTAGAAAAATTGCCGGGAGTAGGACACAAAACTGCAAGCGTAGTTATGTCTCAAGGATTTGGTCAACCCGCTTTTCCTGTTGATACACATATTCATAGATTGGCTCAAAGATGGGGATTAACAAGTGGTAAGAATGTAGTTCAAACTGAAGTTGATTTAAAAAAAACGTTTCCAAAAAAATCATGGAATAAACTGCACCTGCAAATGATTTACTACGGAAGAGAGTATTGCAAGGCTAGGGATTGTTATGGTATAAGTTGCAAAATTTGTACTGCTTGTTATCCTAATAGAAAAAAAAAAATCAAAAATACAAAAGCTTAATAAATATTATGAAAATTTTAGGAATAGGAAATGCAATTGTTGATGTAATTTGTAAAATAGAAGAAGATTTTTTAAAAAAAAATAGTTTGACAAAAAGCACAATGAAGCTTGTAGACGAAAAAGAATTTAAAAAGCTGCTATCTAATCTTAAAACTGAGAGAACTATTGCTGGTGGGTCGGTTGCAAACTCTATTGTTGGACTCTCGCAGCTTAAAAATCAGGTTTCATTTATAGGAAAAGTAAGTGATGACAAGTTGGGTAACGAATATGAAAAAAGCCTTACTGACGAAAAAGTAAAATATTGTTACAAAAAAAAAAAAGAAATTGTTCCTACAGGAACTTGTTTAATCTTAATTACTCCAGACTCAGAAAGAACAATGTGTACGTTCTTAGGTGTGGCAGGAAAAATTTCTCCTGATGATATTGATGAAAATTTTATTAAACAAAGTGATTTAATTTTTCTAGAGGGTTATTTGTGGGACGAAGGAGAACCTAAGGCAGCTTTTGATAAAGCATTAAAGCTCGCGAACAAGTCAGCTATGTCTTTGTCTGATAAGTTTTGTGTAGATAGACATAAAAAAAGTTTTTATGATTTAGTTAGACATAAACTTGATATTACATTTGCAAATGAGCAGGAAATAATGGAATTGATTGATGCAAAAACATTTGATGATGTAATTAAATTTGGAAAAAATTTAAATAAATTATTAGTGATAACAAGATCAGATAAAGGAAGTATTGCAATTAGTGGGTCTAGAGTTACGGAGCATGAGGCTGAGAAAAATCTTAAAATAGTTGATCTAACTGGAGCAGGAGATCTATTTGCAGCTGGATTTCTGCATGGATATATTAACAAAATGTCAGATAGAGAGAACTTACAAAAAGGCACTGAAATGGCTTCCAAAGTAATACAAAAAATTGGAGCTCGATTAATTTAGTGGTGAAAAATTAGATTACATGTTGATGAATGTAGTAAAATTTTTTAAGAAAAATTTAAACTATTTTTTTTTCTTTTAAAACTGCCCTTTCCCTTTTTTGCTTTAATAACACGTTTTCTATATTTTTTTGTAAACAAGTCTATTGCAATTTTATTTCTTTTTTTCAAATTGAATAACCAGCTTTTGAATTAATTATAAATTTATCATCATTAAATTTATCGAAAATTTTTTTCCTAAGTCTGTAAATATGTGTTTCTACGGTGTGTGTGTCCGCATTTTCAGAATATTTCCAAATTTGTTTTAAAAGATTGTTTTTAGATATAGGTTTTTTTTCATTAAATAACAGTTCGATTAACTCTATTTCTTTCTCTGTAACTGTAACAGTTAAATTTTTTTTATTTAATTTTTTTTCATTTTTATCTATTAAATATTCTTTTATTTTAACAGAAGAATTTTGATTAAATTTTTTAGAAGTTATAAAACTTGTAATTTTGTGGTTGAATTCTAGTAATGCAAATGGAAATGAAATCTTATCAGTGTAATTACATTTTTTAGTGAATCCCAATTTTTCAATTAATATAATAGGTTTATTGTGCAAACTGTTAATTAAGTTTAGGTTTCTAATGTCTTCACAAGTTTCACCATCTATTAAAATAGCATCTACATTAGAAATATTATCACTAAATGTGGCTTCATCTTTAACGAAAATTAATGAAAAATCTAAATATTCTTTAATTTGTTTTAATGAATTGTTGAAGTTATTTGTTGCAAAAACAAGTAAGCTATTTTTCATAATTATATGAATATAAAATTAAAAAATAAATTTTTATACTTTGATCAGTATAAGGTAAAATGCGCTATAGGTAAAAGAGGAATTACACGTAAAAAGTCAGAAGGTGACAATAAAACACCATCAGGTATCTTTAAATTTGACTCTATATTTTACAGAAAAGACAGAATAAAAAAGATCAAAACTAGTCTACAAAAAAATATAATAAAAAAAAATATGGGTTGGTGCGACGACTCAAATTCAAAGTATTATAATAAATTAATCAAATTTCCATTTATATTTAAAGCTGAAAAACTTTGGTTGAGAGAAAATATTTACGATATTGTGTTAATCATTAATTATAATACGAAACATATTGTAATCCAAAAGGGTAGTGCTATATTTTTACATATTGCAAAAAGATATTACACGCCGACAAGAGGCTGTGTTGCCATCTCAAAAAGAGATATGAACTTGTTAATTAGTAAAATAAATACTAAAACAAAGTTAAAAATATATTAGTCTCTATTTCCGAATATAGAACTGCCAATTCTTACAAAAGTGGCTTCGTTTTTTAGTGCTTCTTTAAAATCTCCAGACATGCCCATGCTTAATTCTTTAAGGCCTAATGATTTATTCAATTCCATTAAGCTTTTAAAATAAACACTTTCATTCCCATCGTTAGGTGGTATTGCCATTAAACCCACCACGTTAATATTTAATTCTTTGGTGCAATAATAATAAAAATCATCTAGTAGCTCTATTCCTATTCCAGATTTTTGCTTTTCCTTCCCTACATTAACCTGTATAAAATATTTGAGTTTTTTTTGGAGAGTATTCTCATGTTTTGCTAATACGTTAGCTAGTTTCTGACTGTCCAAAGAATGTATGTAGTCAAATAAATTAACAGCTTCTTTTGCTTTATTAGACTGTAATTTACCAATCATATGTAACACGATATTTGAATTGTTTTTTTTTACATTAAACCATTTAGATTGTGCTTCTTGAACTTTATTTTCACCAAAATGAATATGTCCATGGTCAACTAATGGTTTAATATGTTCATAAGTAAAGGTTTTACTAACTGCTATAATCTTTACATTGCTATTGTTAATTAGAGATTTTATATTTTCAAATCTTTTAATAATTAGATTCATATATGTTTATTGTCAAAAAAAATTACTATTTTTATATAAATAGTACTAAAGATATAAACCTAAATCATATAAAAAAAAGTAAAAAAATTTGTATTATTTATAGAAGTAATAATGTCAAAGAAGCCCATAAATATATAATTAATTTTAAAAAAGATTGTAAAAAAAAAGGTTTTAAATTTTATATTGCTAATAACTTCAGACTAGTTAAAATTTGCAAAGCAGATGGTATGTATCTTTCGTCATTTAATAAAAAAATAAATTTATACAAAAATTTAAATTTAATTGGTTCTGCACACAATTTCAGGGAGATTAACGAAAAAGTAAGGCAAGGATGTCAAACCATTATTTTGTCTAGATTATTCAAAACTAATTATAAAAACAAAAAAAGTTTTCTAGGCCTAATTAAATTTAACTTAATCAATAAAAGCTATAAATTTAACCTGGTTCCCTTAGGTGGCATTAATAGTCTTAATCTTAATAAATTAAACTTAGTAAAATCAAGTGGTTTAGCCTTATTATCCGAGATAAAAAAAAAGCCGGTTATTTCTAACCGGCTTTTTTAATTTTAAATTATTACTAATTAGAACGCCATAGTCATAGCAAATAACGTCTGATCTATATTTGCGTTTTTAACATAGGCAGCGTTTTCTAGTTTACCATAAGATAATGCTAAAGTCATTCCACCCATTGTATAGGCAGCTTGGTAAGCATCATGTTCTAGGTCATGCGCAGAAACTCCACCATCTTGTACGATCAAGTTTCTTTTACCTTGTTCTCTTTCATACGAAATAGTAAGTGCATCGTTTACGTTAAATGCAGCTGACATTTTTGTGTTTCTGTAATCTCTAACACCTGCAGCTGTTTGTCCGCCACCTACGAAAGATGAGTAAGATTTGTTTGTTGCTGATGTTGTTAGCATTAATGGAGCTACTCTACTTTTAGACGCACCAAATGCGAAAGCACCTATTGCGTATTTTGCAGCTAATCCACCTGATTGAGCTTCTTGGATTACTAAATTTGCCGTTGAACCAGCACCACCTTCTTCATAGTAATCAGCATAAACATTCAATCCTTCGATTGGACTTGCAGTTACTTGAATTTGAGTTGCGTTTTCACCTAAATGATCACCTACAACTCCAGCTTGGTTAGCACCAGCTACTACGTTTCCAGTAGCGCTTGGAGCGTAAGCTAATTTAACAGTAGTTGAGAACGGTAACATGTCAGCAGGTAAATGGTATTGAATGTTGTTATACGAACCAATATTCATACTATCAACAATACCAGAAGATAAACCAATATCTGTAGGTCTTGCGTAAGCTGATTGAGATCCTTTGTTTGCAACTTCTAAACCACCTTCAGATTGATAAAATCCTACGGTTCCGTAACCAGTAGTAACTTCTAATCTTGTGTCATCTAGACCACCTGTAGTATTACTTGCACCTGCACTTGGATCAAATTGAACTTGGTAATTCCAAGACCAACCATTGTCTAAGTCTCCTTTTGCACCGAAGTCTATTTCATTTGTTAAACCCATACCTTTATCTAAGTTTGTCTTCCCAGATAGGATATTGTAGGTAGCTTTAGCTTTACCAGTAACTGTCAATTCTCCGGCAGAAACTGATGTGCTAATTAATGAAACAGATGTCAATAATGCAAACATTATTTTCATTGCTTTTTTCATTTGTCTTCCTTTGTTTTATTAATTAATATTATTTAATGATGCAAAATAACTGTTTTCCGCATACATTTGTTAAATAAAGTAAAAATAAATGAAGATTTTTAAATATGTTGTATTAGTGCAACACTCAAATAGTCTATATATTTCAATGTTTTTAATGGTTTCTATCAATTTTATATATTAATATTAGAATTATAGAGTTAAAAACATAAATATTACATATATAAAATTTATCATGCAAAAAAAACCAGAATATCTACTTTTAATAACTTTATTCTCTTTTTTATTCTTTTTTTCTAGCTGTATTAAATTTAAACCTGTTTCAACTAGAGAGTATGGCACAAACTCCCAAGAACGTGCAAAAAAAAATATTGATGAAGGTAGAGGAGTGTCAGTAGGAAGCCTCTTAGGAAACAAAGGTAATAATACTTTTCAATTTAGCTCATCAAACCCCATGTGGCGTGCATCGCTACAAACCTTAGACTTTCTTCCTTTATCAGTAGTAGACTATTCTGGTGGAATACTAATTACAGATTGGTATGCAGATGAGGTTAATTCTGGTAGCTCGTTGAAAATTACTTTGAGGTTTTTATCTAATGAAGTGCGTGCGGATAGCCTAAAAATAATCGTACATGAAAAAAAATGTTCTCCCAATACAAATAACACAACTTGTTCAATTAAAGTTTTAAATTCAGCAATTAAACAAGAATTATTAGCTTCTATTATTAGAAAAGCTGCATTGTTAGAGTTAGAAGCAAAACGAAAATAAACTTAAATTTAAGTATGGAAAGATATAATTTTCAGTCAATTGAAAAAAAATGGCAGCTATTTTTTGATAAGAGTAAAATTTATAGATCAAAAAATTCAAAAAAATTTTATTGTCTAGAAATGTTTCCCTACCCATCGGGGAAAATTCATATGGGACACGTTAGAAATTATACTATAGGCGATGTAATAGCTCGGTTTAAATACCTTAATGGTTATAATGTTTTACATCCTATGGGTTGGGATTCTTTTGGTCTTCCGGCTGAAAATGCGGCGAGAGAGAACAATTTACACCCCATAGAATGGACTAAAAAAAACATATCTCAAATGAAAAGACAGCTTAAGTTGCTGGGCTTCTCATTTGATTGGGATCGTGAGATATCAACATGTAACGAGGACTATTATAAGCATCAACAAGAACTATTTATTGAGCTTTATAATGAAGGATATTTATCGAGAAAAGAAAATTATGTAAACTGGGATCCTGTTGAAGAAACTGTACTAGCTAATGAGCAAGTAATTGACGGTAAGGGCTGGCGTTCTGGTGTAACTGTTGAAAGAAAAAAATTATCTCAATGGGTTTTTGATATTACAAAGTTTGCCAATGAACTTTTGGAAGATCTAGAGGAACTAAAAGAGTGGCCCGAGAAGGTTAAATTAATGCAAAAAAACTGGATTGGTAAATCTATAGGCTGTGAAATAGTTTTTGAAATAGCCCAAAATAAAGAAAAAATTAATATTTTTACAACAAGACCCGACACTATTTTTGGAGCTTCTTTTTTGGCTATTTCAGTAGACCATCCCTTGTGTCTTCAATTTGAAAAAGAAAATAAATTTATTAAATTTAAAGAGGAATGTTTAAAAGTAGGAACAACAGAAGAAGCCTTAGCCATAGCTGAGAAAAATGGCTATGACACAGGTTTATTAGCAAATCATCCCTTTATTAAAGATAAAAAAATTCCAATATTTGTAGCAAACTTTGTATTAATGGATTATGGAACGGGAGCAATTTTTGGCTGCCCAGCACATGATCAGAGAGATTTAGATTTTGCTAAAAAATATAATTTACAAATTATAGAAGTCGTTGCCGAAAATAAAGAAAGCACAAAAAATTTTAATAATGTTGATGAAGCCTATACTGCAGACGGGTTAATTATTAATTCTGATTTTTTAAATGGTTTAGATGTTGGTGCAGCCAAAATAAAAGCTATAGAAATAATTGAAAAAAAAAGGATAGGTAAAAAAAAAATTTCTTTTAGATTAAAAAATTGGGGCGTATCAAGACAAAGATATTGGGGCTGCCCTATACCAATGATTTACTTGGAAGATGGCAGTGTGGTGCCAGTAGAAAAAAATGAACTGCCTGTAAAATTACCTCTTGATATAGATTTAAAAAAAAGTGGAAATCCACTTGCTAATCATCCTACTTGGAAAACAACGATTCATAAAAAAACTGGAAAACCAGCTGTTAGGGAAACCGATACTTTAGATACTTTTGTTGATTCTTCCTGGTATTTTATGAGATTCTGCTCACCTAAAAATAAAGAAGAACCATTTGATATTGATGAATTAAATTATTGGATGCCTGTTGATCAATACATTGGTGGCGTTGAACATGCGATTTTACACTTGCTTTATTCGAGGTTTTTTATGCGTATAGTGCAAAAAAAAAATACTAAAATTAAAATAACTGAACCATTTAAAGGTCTTTTTACTCAAGGAATGGTTTGTCATGAAACTTATAAAGATACTCATGGAAAATGGTTAAGTCCTGAAGAGATAAAAAAAAATGATGAAGGTGAATTTATAAAAAGCTCAGACAATACTAAAGTTAGAGTTGGACCTTCAGAATCGATGTCAAAATCAAAAAAAAATGTGATTGACCCTGAAACTATGATTGATTCATATGGAGCTGATGCAGTGAGATGGTTTATTTTGTCTGATAGCCCTCCTGAAAAAGACGTTCAATGGTCCAATCAAGGTGTTAATTCCGCTTATAAATTTTTACAAAAACTTTATAATTTAACTCATGTAATTATTAATCGAAAGGACACTGCTAACAATAAAAATAGTGAATTTGAGATTAAGTTTAATAATTATATTTTAAAAATAACCACCTTAATTAATAATTTTCAATTAAATGTGGTTGTTGCGAACATTTATAGTGTTTATAATTTATTCAATTTAGCTCTGAATGATGAGGTTGACAATAATAGCTTGAGAAAAAATCTTTCAAAATTAATGAAAGTACTAATTCCTTTTATACCTCATATTTCTCATGAATGTTTAGAACAATTGGGCACAAAAGATATTGATGTTTGGCCCGAGGTTGATAGCAAATATAGTTTAGATGAAAAAATAAAAATTGCTATACAAATCAACGGTAAAACTAAAGAAGTCATTGAGGTTAAAAAGGACTTGGATGAAAAAAATGTTATAAAAGAATGTAAAAGAATAAAAAAAATTAATGATCAATTGACTAAAAACGGTATAAAAAAAACTGTATTTATAAAAAATAAAATAATTAATTATCTTACCAAATAAAATGAATAAAAAAATTAGAATTATATTTATAGTTATTTTACCATTAGTATTATCAGCCTGTGGATTTAAGCCAATTAATCAAAAAAATAAAAACCAAATTAATATCCAAAATATTAATATTGTTGGCGAACAAAGAATAGCTTTTTCTTTGAAAAATAATCTTCTTTTAATCTCTAATGTTAATTCAGAAAATAAATATAATATCAAAATAAAATTAGAACAGAAAAAAGACATTAAAATTAAAGACAAAACAGGCAAGGTTACAAGGTATAACGTGACTGTTTCTGCAAATTTAGAACTTATAGATCTTTACGATAATAAAAAATTACTAAAGTTTTTTCTAAGAAAAGAAGATTATCTAGTTTCAACAACTCATGCAGATACGATTAGCAATGAAAAGAATGCAACAAAAAATATTGTTAAAGATCTTACAAGCGACATCAGTAATTATATAACATTGTTGTTAAGGAATTCGTGATTCTAAAAAGCTATATAGTTGAACAAAATATAAAAGTCTTAGAAAACTACCATTCAACATTGGTTTATGGGCAAAATAATGGTATTAAAGATGATATCAAGCAAGCATTAATAACCGAGAATACAAATTCTGAAATAATAATTTTTTTTGAAGAAGAATTAGTAAAAAATAAAAATATTTTATATCAAAACATATTTAATGAGTCTCTTTTTAACAGAGATAAAATAATTTTTATACATGAAGCATCGGATAATATTTTTGATCAACTCTCAAAATGTATAGAAAAAGAAAACAAAAACATAAAAATTTATATATTTTCTGGAAACCTAGAAAAAAAATCAAAATTAAAAAACTTATTTGAAAAAGACAAAAATTTAGCTATTTTTCCATGCTATGAAGATAATGAGCGAACCTTAATTGCTTACGTAAATAAAAAACTAAAGGAGTTCAAGGGGTTGTCTGGGGATATAGTTAATTTGATAATTTCTAATTCAAATAAAGACAGAAGAATTATTAAAAGTGAAATTGATAAAATTAAAGATTTTTTTTTAAATAAAAGAATTAACAAAGAAGAAGTATTGGAGATATTAAATATTAAAAACGATGTTAATTTTGACGAAATTAGAGATGGTGTGCTAAATGGCAAAAAGAAAGAAATTAACAAACTATTGTCTGAAATAGAAATCCAAAATGAAAATACCTTTTATTATTTAAATAATCTTAATTTTAGAATTACTCGATTACAAGAAACAATTGAAATTAGCGAAGGGAACGAAAGTAAATACGAACAAGTTGTAGAAAGTTTAAAACCACCTATTTTTTGGAAAGACAAACCAGAATTTCTCAAACAATTAAAAAGGTGGAACTTAAAAAATTTAGAGGCATTAATGACAAAAATTAATGAAACAGAGATTTTAATGAAAAAAAACTCTTATATACGTAATGACATAGTGATTAAAAATCTTATTATAAATCTTACAAACAAAGCTTCATCTATTTCTTCTTCTTGATCAATAAGTCAGACAACATCTGAAATTGATCTACATTGCTGTATTCGATTGTTATTTTTCCTGAATTATTTTTTCTATTATTTATTTTTGTGTTTAAACCTAAGCTTTCTTCAACCCTTCTTTGTACTAATAATATGTTAACATCAGTTTGCTGTCTTGGTTTTGTTCTTTCAACTTCGTTTTCTTTTTCTCTCTTAACTAAATTTTCAATTGATCTTGCACTAAGCTCTTCTTTAATTATTGAATGCGCTAATTTTACAGCATTAAATCTTCCAACCAGTGGTCTTACTTGTCCTGCTTTTAATTTACCTTGTTCTACTAACTTAATTACTTCTGCGGGCAAGGATAAAAGTCTCAATGTATTGCTTATGTGGCTTCTGCTTTTACCCATAAATTCAGATAATTTTTCGTGATTATAATTAAATTCATTTATGAGACGTTCATAACCTTTTGCCTCTTCTATTGTATTAAGATTTTCCCTTTGTATATTCTCTACGATTGCCAATTCTAGAGATTGTTTGCTGTTAAGATTTAAAACTATTACAGGGACTTCATGTAATCCTGCTTTTTGTGCTGCAAGCCATCTTCTTTCTCCGGCTACAATTTCATAAGTACCATTTTTAGCAGGTGTTACTGCTATAGGCTGTATTAAACCATTTTTTTTAATAGATTGCGATAATTCTTTTATTTTTTCCTCGTCAAAATAAATTCTAGGCTGCAATTTATTTCTAGCTAAATCGCCTATAGATACTAACAAATATGGGTTATTAGGGTCTGCATTTTTAGCAGATTCAAGCTCATTATTTTTGGTTTCTTTCTGGTCTCCAAACAGTGACATCAATCCCCTACCTAAGCCTTTTTTGTTTTTTTCTTCAGTCATTAGATGCCTTATCATGTTCCTGAACTACAAATTCTTTAGCTAAATTTATATATGACTGACTACCAAGACAAGCTTTATCATAAACAATACATGGTACTCCATGAGAAGGTGCTTCTGACAGTCTAACATTTCTTGGTATCACAGTTTTGTAAACTTTATTCTTAAAATATTTTCTAGCTTCATCATCTACTTGAGTAGATAATTTATTTCTTTTATCAAACATCGTTAAGAGAATTCCTCTTATGCTCAATGCGGGATTTAAATTAATTTTAATTCTATCAATTGTTTTTATTAACTGAGAAATTCCTTCCAAAGCAAAAAACTCTGTTTGAAGAGGGACTAATAATTCATCAGCAACAACTAACGACATTACTGTAAGCAAACTTAATGAAGGCGGACAATCTATAAAAATATTTTCATATTGATCGAGTACAAGTTTATTTTTTTCTGTTAAAATTTCTTTTAATAGGAAAGCTCTGTTAGGGTCATTAGCAGTTTCTACTTCCAACCCTGATAAATTGACGTTTGAGCCAATAATATCAACATTTTCTGCACAACTCTTTTGTATACATTTTTTTAGGTCAGACTGACCTATAATAAGTTTATAAATATTCCTATCATTTTCATTATTGGATTTACCGAGACCAGTTGTAGCATTACCTTGTGGATCCAAATCTACTACTAATATTTTCTTGCCAAGCTGCCCAAGAGCTGCTGAGAGATTAACTACGGTTGTTGTTTTACCAACTCCTCCTTTCTGATTTATTACAGAAATTATTTTTTTCATCTTATTTTTTAATATCAACTATTACTATTTTTGAATCTGGACTAGTAATACTTTTTTCTAAAGTATAGCTGTAATTAAATTTGTTGTTAAGTTCTTTTATCTCTTGTTCAGCACTTTTTCCTTTCAGAATGATAAGTTTGTGACTAACTTTGATAATTTCACGTGAAATTCGAATATGTTCTTCAAGTTTTTTGAAAGCTCTCGAAACTATGTAATCACTGACTATAATGTGAGAACGGTAATCATCCCTATATATTTCTGCATTTATATTGAGTTTTTCACAAATAAAGGTAAGAAATTTAGTCTTTACTCTCGATTTCTCGTACAATTTCACGTGAAATTTATGATTTCTGTTAAATATGGCAAGAACGATGCCTGGAAAACCAGCACCAGTCCCAAGATCAGATAGACTTAGCTGATCATCAAATTTTATGAATTTAACTAATTGAGCAGAGTCTAATACATGTCTTTCCCAAATGTTTTCTTCAGTAGATTTCGCAATTAGATTGAACTTTTGATTAAATAAGATTACTTCTTTGGTGAATACTTCAAGCTTATATAAAGCGTCTTGACTAAAATTTAGTGAACTGAACAATGTAGATTTTACTGCTTCTTCTGTCATTAAGCAGATACTTTATATCCACTTTTTTTTATGAAAGCCAAGAGTATAATTGCTGCAGCAGGAGTTACTCCATCTATTCTTAAAGCTTGGCCAAGTGTTTTTGGTCTTACCAGCTTAAGTTTAGTCTTTATTTCATTAGATAGCCCACTGAAATTTTCATACTCAATATCATCAGGTATACGTATTGCCTCATCTTTTTTAAAGGCAGCAATATCATGACTCTGTCTTTTCAAGTATCCTGCGTAATGGGCATCTGTTTCCACTTGTTCATCTACTTCTTTTTCATATTGGGGAATATTGGCCCAAATAGTTCGTAGCTTCGCTAAAGTAACATCCTTCTGAGAAAGTACTTCTATACCGCTTCTTTTAACACCGTCCATGGCGATTTTAACGGAATATTTAGCAGCTTCATTGGGAGATATTAATTGAGAATTTAAAGCGTCAAAAACAGATATTAATTTTTTTTGCTTTTCTAAAAAACTTTTTTCTCTAATTTTTTTTATTAAATTAATTCTTATACCTAGTGGTGTAAGTCTTTGATCTGCATTATCAGCTCTTAAAGATAATCTGTACTCTGCTCTTGATGTAAACATTCGGTAAGGCTCTGACACACCTTTAGTAATCAGATCGTCTATCATAACTCCAATATAAGATTCAGATCTGTCTAATATAAATTCTTTTTCATTTTTTACTTTTAATGCAGCGTTAATACCTGCTATTAATCCTTGGGCAGCAGCTTCTTCATAACCTGTAGTTCCATTTATTTGTCCGGCTAGAAAAAGAGATTTTATTTTTTTTGTCTCTAGAGTTGGATATAACTCTCTTGGATCGACGTAATCGTACTCTATAGCATAACCAGCTCTAAGCATAGAAACTTGCTCTAAACCTTTGATTTTACACAACATTTGAAGCTGTACCTCCTCAGGGAGAGAAGTTGAGATACCATTTGGGTAAATAGTACTGTCATTTAATCCTTCTGGCTCAAGAAAGATTTGATGTTTCTCTTTTTCTTTAAATTTTACAATCTTGTCTTCTATAGAAGGACAATATCTTGGACCAACACCTTTAATATTTCCAGAATACATTGCACTGAGATGTATATTGTCATTTATTATTTTATGAACTTCATTGTTTGTATGTGTAATACCACAAGAAATTTGTTTATTATTTAATTTATTAGTTAAAAAAGAAAAAAAATAAGGGTCAGAATCTGCTGGCTGCATTTCTATGTCATCATAATTTATTGTTTTTCCATCTAGCCGTGGAGGTGTGCCAGTTTTAAGTCTACCAAGTTTAATATTATATTTTTCTAGTTGTTCGCTTAAACCTGTAGAAGGTTTTTCATTAAATCTGCCGGCTGGTATTTGCTTTTGACCAATATGTATTAGCCCGTTTAAAAAAGTTCCAGTTGTTAGAATTAATTGTTTACAGATAATTTGCTTACCACTCTCACAAATAAATCCAACTATTTTGCTATTCTTGTTATCAAAGAGAAACTTAACAACTGGATCAGCTACTACGGTTAAGTTGTTGTAATTTAATAAAATTTTTTGCATATGCTCTTTGTAAAGCGCTCTATCAGATTGTGTTCTTGGTCCCCTTACAGCTGGACCCCTACTTTTATTTAAAAGTCGAAATTGTATACCTGACTTATCTGTTACAACTCCCATTACACCGTCAAGCGCATCTATCTCTCTAACGAGATGACCTTTTCCCAAACCTCCTATAGCTGGGTTACATGACATTTCGCCTATAGTGTCTATTTTGTGGGTAAAAAGAGCAGTATTAACGCCTATTCTAGCGGATGCTGCTGCTGCTTCACATCCAGCATGGCCACCACCAATAACTGCCACATCATAACTTACATTTTGCATAGTCTAAATGTATTACTCTAAATTAATATTACAAGATCTTATTTTAGTTATTTGCCTATACAAAAATCCTTAAAGATTGAACCAAGAATTTCTTCTACATCTACTTTTCCTACTATTGCTCCCAGATGTCTGGTTGCTAACCTAAGATCTTCCGCTGCTACTTCAATATTCTTTTGTTGGTCCTTTTTAAGAAAGTTTTCTATTTCTTTTAAACAGTCATTTAGTTTAACTCTGTGTCTTTCCCTTGTTACTAATATGTTGTTTGAAGTTATGAATTTTTTACTTAATTTTTCTTTTATACATGATGTTAATTGAACAATATTTTCATTTTTTTTTACAGAAATCAATACTACTGATAATTTATTAAAACTATGTTTTTGTTGATTGTCAATATCAGATTTATTTAAAACAACAATACATTCCTCGTTGATTAAATTTTTAATTTTTGCATCGATAGTTTTGGATGAATTATCAATCATGATTAAGCTCAGATCAGATTCCTTAGATTTATTAATAGCTAACGATACTCCTTTTTTTTCGATCTCATTGTTTGAATCTCTTATGCCCGCTGTATCAGCTAATATGATTGGATAGCCATCAATATTCAAATATACTTCGATAACATCCCTGGTTGTTCCTTTCTCCTCAGAAACAATAGCTGCATCTCTCTTGGCTAACAGGTTAAGCAATGATGATTTGCCAGCATTTACTTCTCCTACTATGGATACTCTAAAACCGTCTCTAATTTTTTCTCCAACCTTTTGATCTTCTAAAATTTTTTTAATTTTTGAGTGCACTTCTTTGATTGATTTCTGAACATTTTTAAGTACATTTTCAGGCAAATCATCTTCTGCAAAATCAATTTTTGCTTCTATGTATGCTAATGATTTAATAAGCTTCTCTCTCAATTCATTGTAATAATTTGATGCATGTCCTTGAACTAATTTTACTGCCTGTTGTCTCTGTAGCTCAGTTTCTGAGTGAATCAAGTCGCCAATACTTTCAGCTTCTATAAGATCGATTTTATTGTTTTGAAAAGCTAATTTGGTAAATTCTCCTGGTTCTGCTAATCTACAATTTTCTTGATTTGACAATACGCTTAAGAAATAGGTGATGACCGCGTTGCTACCATGTACGTGAAATTCAACTAAGTCATCGCCAGTGAAGCTATTTGGGGCTGGGAAAGACAATAATATGCCTTCGTCTATTATAGAATTGTCTGAAGGGTTATAAAATTTACAAAAATTAATTTCTTTAGATTTTAAATTTTTTTTTTTTACTATTAATTCTGAAATCTTTAGTGCATCTTTTCCAGATAATCTGATTATTGCTATACCAGAGGGGCCTCTACCAGATGAGAGAGCATAAATATTCATTTCTATTTTATTAATAGCACGAAATAAGTGCGTGGAACTCTAAAAAAAATTAGTTAGTTTTATTCATGGATTCAAAGAAATCCGCATTGTTTTTTGTGTTTTTGAGTTTTGAAATCAAAAACTCTATTCCATCCATGGTTCCCATGGGACTTATTATTCTTCTTAAAACATTCATCTTAGATAAGTCATCTTTTTCAAAAAGGAGTTCTTCTCTTCTTGTCCCAGATCTAGTGATGTCAAGAGCAGGGTAAATACGTTTGTCTGCAACTTTTCTATCAAGAATTAATTCACAATTTCCCGTTCCTTTAAATTCTTCGAAAATAACTTCGTCCATTCTTGAACCGGTATCTACAAGAGCTGTAGAAATGATTGTAAGCGATCCTCCTTCCTCGATGTTCCTAGCGGCGCCAAAAAATCTCTTGGGTCTTTGAAGGGCATTGGCATCAACACCTCCCGTTAATACCTTGCCGGAGCTTGGAATAACAGCATTATAAGCTCTTCCCAATCTAGTAATTGAGTCTAACAAAATAACGACATCTTTTTTATGTTCGACTAATCTTTTTGCTTTTTCTATGACCATTTCTGCAACAGCTACGTGTCGCGTAGCTGGTTCGTCAAAGGTCGAGCTAACAACTTCACCTTTTACTGATCTTTGCATGTCTGTTACTTCCTCTGGTCTTTCGTCAATTAATAATACCATCAAGTAACATTCTGGGTGGTTTGTGGTGATGGACTGAGCAATATTTTGTAAAATTATAGTTTTTCCAGCTCGTGGTGGTGAAACAATTAAAGCCCTCTGTCCTTTTCCAATAGGACTAACAAGGTCGATTAATCTTGCGGTGTTGTCTGGTTTTTTTTCTATTTTATCTGACTCAGTTTCTAGAGTTATTCTTTCATTTGGATAAAGAGGCGTAAGATTGTCAAAAGCAATCTTGTTTCTTCCCTTCTCAGGATCTTCAAAATTAATTTTATTTACTTGAAGCAGAGCAAAATACCTTTCAGCATCTTTTGGTGATCTTATTTCTCCCTCAACCGTGTCTCCAGTTCTTAAACCAAATTTTCTAATTTGGCTTGGGCTAACATAGACATCATCTGGTCCAGGCAAATAGTTAGACTCCATAGCTCTTAAAAACCCAAAACCATCAGGCAAAAGTTCTAAAACACCTTGGCCTGTAATTTGTACATTTTTTTCTGCAAGTTTTTTTAATATAGCAAAAAGAATTTCCTGTTTTCTTAATGTGCTTGGATTTTCAATGCCGTGTTTTTCTGCTTCTAAAATGAGTTCTGCAGGGTTTCTTTTCTTCAGTTCTTGTAGGTTCATAGGATTGATTGATTTTTGAGGTGTGTAGAATAGATATAAGTATTTTTAATAAGATATCAAGTCTTATAATGGCTTAAAAACAACAACAAATATAATGCCTATTAAAAGCAAAGTGGGTATTTCATTAATTACTCTATAAAATTTAGGTGAATATTTACCGTTATTTTGGATAAAATCCTTAAGACAATGTAAAAGAAAAAAATGATAAACAGTCAAAATCAACACCATGGCTAACTTTAGTTGAAGCCATAGAAAAGTAAAACTTTCTATTCCTATACTGTGAATTAGTAAGACGGCAAACAACCAAGATAAAATCATAGCAGGGTTCATAATATAAAAGAAAAGTCTTTTTTCCATCACTTTGAAAGTTTCGCTTTTTTCTTCGTTATTAACTGTTTCAGCGTGGTAAACAAATAGTCTGGGCAAATAAAGAAGGCCTGCCATCCAAGAAATTGCGGAAATTAAATGAAGAGATTTAAATAAAAGATAATAATTCATTTCTTACATGTTTTGCAGTCTTGGACATTTTTTAAATTTTTCAAGACATCTTATAGACGATGTAAAGCGATCTCCGTTGCTTGCTGAAAGAATACTGGATTTTAAAGAATTAATAAAGTCTTGATTTACAGTAACGGCCGGAACACGAATATAATCTCTAGATCCATTTTCTACTGCCAATTTTTTATATTCAATATCAAGTTCTACCAATGTTTCTGAGTGCTCTGAGACAAAAGCCACAGGAACAACGACTATAATTTTGTTTTTTTTTGCCTCCTCCTCTATAATTTTATCTGTAGACGGCCCTATCCACTTTAGTGGCCCTACGCGACTCTGGTAGCTTAAGATAAAGTTTAAATTTGGTATGGATAATTTTTTTACTAAATGGGTAACCGTGTTCTCAACTTGCCATTGGTAGGGATCACCTTGTTTAATTTTACTTTCAGGTAAACCGTGGGCTGAGAAAATTAATGTGGTTTCGGATAATTTATTTAAGTTAATTTTTTTTTTTATTAAATTAGCGTACGATAAAATAAAATCTTTTTCTGTTGGATAACAGCAAATAATTTTAGTTTCTATGTTTAGGTTTTCTTTTTTACAAATATCCGACCATTCCTTTATAGATGAGCCAGAGGTAGCATTTGAATATTGAGGATAAAGAGGAAGTAATATGATTTGTTGGGGGTTGAATTTCTTAACTTCCTTGATCACATCGATTGCTCTTGGGTGCCAACAACGCATTACTATAAAACATTTATATTCATCGTTTTCTTGTTTTAAAGTTTCTTCAATCGCATTTGCTTGGTTTAGAGTTTCTTTTAAAATTGGTGATTTGCCACCCATTTCAGCATATATGGCTTTTGCAACAGAGGTTCTTCTTTTCGATATAAATTTAGCAAGTGGGTATCTTAATATTTTAGGCAAGCTAATTATTGCTGGGTCATTAAATAAATTAAACAAAAAAGGCTGAACCGACTCAAGACTATCGGGCCCACCTAGGTTAAATAAAATAATAGCTTTTTTCACTTAAAATTATTAACTCTTTCTATGACTTTTTGCAAAACTTCTGGATCTGTTTCTGGCAACAAACCATGCCCCAGGTTAAAAATATAAGGGTGTCCTTTAAAAACATTTAAGTATTTATCTACGTTTTTAAATATCTCATTTTCATTTTTGAATAAAATTTTAGGATCTAGACCGCCTTGTAAACAATAACTACTTAAGTTGTGTTTGGCCCAAACAGGATCTATTTCATAGTCTAAACTTAAACAATCTGGCTTAACGATGTTTGCAAAATCTAAATATTTTTGGTTTAATCCTCGAGGAAAACAAATAACTGGTATATTTTTCTTTTTACAAAACTCTACTATTTTTCTGTTTGGTTCGTAACAATAATCAAAGAGCTTGTTGTCCGGCAACAAACCAGACCAAGAATCAAATATTTGAACTGTATCCGCGCCAGCTTGTATTTGGTTGTTAATGTGAGAACATAAATAATCATGAATTTTATCCAAAACTATCTTAATTTTTGGTTCTGATTTTTTTAATTTATTTTCATTAATTTGATTGTTTTTTGTTTTTAATCCAAACATATAAACAATAAGAGTCCACGGTGCTCCTACAAATGATATTAAAGATTTTTCTTTATTTAAACTGGTTCTAGTTTTTTTTATAGCCTCGTAAACGGGACTCAGTTTTTTTGTGAAATCAATTTCGTTATTTTTTAAAAAAAATTCTAAATTAAATAAAGATAAAATAGGGCCTTTATTTTTTTCAAATTTTACTTCTTGACCAAGACCAAATGGAACTATTAAAATATCTGAAAAAATTATAGCAGCGTCTAACTTAAATCGTTTAATGGGCTGAAGTGTAATTTCAGAGCTCAAAGTACTATTTAAACAAAGTTTGATAAAATTTCTATTTTGAGATCTTATCTCTCTAAACTCAGGAAGATAACGTCCTGCTTGTCTCATAAACCATACTGGCGTGCAAGAAGGATCTTTGTTTAATATACAGTTTATCAATTTTGTCATTAATATAATAATATATTTAAAAGTATATTATTTGATATAGGTCATGTTGGTTGATGAAATAACTATTTATACATAACATTCAACAATTTACCCCACAACAATGTAGTAGAAAAGCGAGATTAATTTACAAAAACCTTAAATTATCAAGAGATGAATAAAACGTTATTGCCTGTTGTTAACAACTAATAAGATGTTGAAAAAATGTTAATTAGTGTGGAAAATTTTTTCATTTAAAAAACCTAAATGTATAACAAGAAGTTATAATAAAATTATTAACAGAATTGCTTATGGGACATAAACACCAAATTAACCAAATTTCAGATTCTTAAAATTTTTGATATAAAAAAGCTTAAAAAATGAAAATAATTTTAGCATCTAAAAGTAAAGTTAGAAAAAAAATACTAGACAAAAATAACCTTAACTGTACTGTTGTTCCTTCAAATGTAGACGAAGACCAAGTTAAGGATTCATTATTAGCCGTAGGAGCAAACCCTATGTTGGTCTCAAAAAATTTAGCAGAACTAAAATCTACAAAAGTCAGCAACAAGTTTCCAAACCAAATGGTAATAGGAGCAGACAGTGTTATAAGCTTAAACAATGAATTAATTAATAAGCCCAGATCAAGAGAAGAGGCTATAATGATATTAAAAAAACTCAACGGATCCACACACTACTTGATAACATCGGTGTGCATCTCTAAAAATGGTTCTATGATATGGAATTTTACAGATCAATCAGAATTAAAAATGAAAAAACTTAGCGACACCGAGCTTAACGACTATTTAAAAAAAATTAAAACAGACACCTTGTTGGATTATGGTGTTTATCAAATAGAAGCAGGTGGGCTAGAGCTTTTCGAATTTATTAAAGGTGATAAAGACTCAATTATGGGTCTGCCTATTAAACAAATAATAGATTATATTAAAAAATCAATATGACAGAAAAAAAATTTGGCATTATTGGTAGGCCGTTATCACACTCACTTTCACCTTTGCTTCATAATTTTTGGTTTAAAAAGCACAGTATTAAAGCAAGTTATTCGTTATTAGAGATTGAGGCGCAACAAATCGGAGAAGTTATAAATAAAATCAAAAAAAGAGAATTACAAGGAATTAACGTAACAACACCCTACAAGCAAATGGTTATTCCCTTTTTAGATTTAATTATAAACGATGCAAAAGAAACATCTTCGGTAAACACTATATATTTAAATGAAGAACATAAAATTGTGGGGGAAAATACAGATGTTTATGGGTTTGATTGTTCGTTTTTTAAAAAATTAAATGACAAAGATCTTTCAGAAAAAAAATTTTTAATACTTGGAGCAGGAGGGGTTACACCTTCAATAATTTATGCGCTAATAAAGAAGGAAATTAAAAAAATATTTATAAGCAACAGGACAATTCAAAAAATAAAGAATATAAAAAACAAATTTCCATTCATCGAAATTGTCTTGTGGGAAGATGTTGATAGTAAATCAGAGGATATGGATGTTATTATTAACGCTACTTCTCTCGGCATGAAAAATGGAAATGATTTCAACCAAATAATTAGAAAATTTAAACCAGAATTGATTTATTATGATGTAATTTACAACCCTTTAGAAACAACAATGCTAAAAAACCTTAAAGAGAAAAAGGTTAAAACTTTTAATGGTTTGGATATGTTTCTTTATCAAGCTCAAAAATCTTTTTATTTATGGAATAAAGTAACCGCAGAAATAGACGATGAATTAAGAAAAAAAATAATATTTAATTTAAAATGAAAATCATAGGAATTACAGGATCAATAGCGTCAGGTAAAACTACCGTTGCGAATATATTAAGTGGTACAAAATATCCATTATTTAGTGCTGATAAAATTGTATCAAGCTTATATAAAAAAAAAAAATTTATTAAAATTTTAACTAAAAAATTCAAACTAGATAGTAAATTAAAAATTAAAGACCAAATTAAATCAATTTTAAAAGAAGACAAAGAAAAACTGTACAAATTAGAATCAGTTATTCATCCTTTCGTAAAAAAAAAAATGATAAATTTTTTGAAAAAAAAAGATAGTATTTTATTTTTAGAAATACCTTTATTGATAGAAAGCAAATTAAATAAATATTTTGATAAATTAATTTTTGTTAAAGCAAACACGAGATTAAGATTAAAAAGATACCTTAAAAAAAAAGGAGACATAAAAACATTTAACTTATTAGACAAAAGACAATTGTCTCCAATCTTAAAAAAAAGTATTTGTGATCACACAATCGTTAACAACTATTCATTAGCAATTTTAAGAAAAAATGTTAAAAATTTAATGAAAAACTATGGTTGAAATTTTTTTGGATACAGAAACAACGGGTTTGTCAGCTAATGACAATCATAGAATAGTGGAAATTGCTTGTATTGAAACAAATGACTTGATTCCCACAAAAAAGATCTTTCATAAAATAATTAACCCACAAAGAGACGTTCCTGAAGGGGCTTTCAAGATTCATGGTTTTTCGACTAATTTTTTAAAAGATAAAGAAACCTTTGATGAAGTTGCAGATGAGTTTCTGGAATTCATAAAAGATAAAAAAATTATTATACACAATGCATCTTTTGATCTTGGATTTTTAAACTATCAGTTAAAACTGATTAAAAAAAAACAAATTGGAAAAGATAATGTTATTGATAGCCTTGAAGTCGCACGAGCAAAATTTCCAGGTACATCTAACTCTCTAGACGCTCTTTGTAGAAGATTTAATATAGACCTATCTAGAAGAGCTAAACACAACGCTTTATTGGATTGTGAGCTTTTAAGAGAAGTTTATATTAATCTGTTAGATGCTAAAGAACCTAAACTTATTTTTTCGAATGAAAGTTTAGAAACCAATATTGAAGATAGGACAAAAAACAAAAAAGATTATTGCAAGATAGTTGTTAAACCCACTGATGAAGAATTCAAATCACATAAAGATTTTTTAAAAAAAGAACTAAAAAAAAATCATTACTGAACATTTTTTTTTAAATAAAGTTCTTTAAAATCAATGCTTTTTTCAATTTTAATTTTACTAAATCCAGATTTCTCAAACAATAAAACAAACAAATCTCTTATTTCAGGGTAAATTTCGTTAGGTACCCTAATCAAGATAACTTCTTCTAAAGATTTTTTATTATTTAGCACACCATCAATTTCAACAATAGTAGAAAAAACTATTCTAGTATTTATCTTGTCGAAGTCATCCGTGTTTGGCTTTAGTGAAAGTGTAATCTCTATTTCAATAATTTGTTCTTTAAATCGATTACTTTTAATATCAATATTAATTTTGTAATTCGAAATATTTTTTTCTAGTAAAAAAAAAGTTTTAGGATTAGGGATTTCAAATTTAAGGTCTTTAATATACTTTGCTACTATTTTATAATTCATCTTTTTCTTTCTTATCATCAATTATCTCGGCATCTATTATATCTGTTTGATTTTGTGAATTATTTTTATATTTATTTTTAAGCCATAAATTTATTATTATTTTTCTTGTAAAGGGGACCAGCAACAAAAAACCAATCGTGTCAGAAATAAATCCTGGTAAAATAAGAAAAATAGCAGCTATTGCGATCGATGCACCAGATAAAATTTCATATAAAGGAATTTTATTTTTATAAAGATTAACCATGCCAGACTTGATGGTGTTTAATCCCTCTATCTTTGCATAGTAAATTCCAAGTATTGCTGTAAAAAAGATTATTAAAATTGTGTTAAACGTTCCAATTTGTTGACCTATTTTAATCATGACTGCAATTTCTAAAATTGGTAGACCGATAATTAGCAATAAAAGTGAGTTCATTTGGTTCTTACAAAATTATATTATTAATGTATATTTATCAAATAATGAGTAACAATTTTGGTTTTAT
>MDTF01001070.1_pt1 | contig 25040 bp, 34 predicted proteins | sample 811191 | NCBI WGS metagenome assembly MDTF01 (sample SAMN05326649, study PRJNA326480) | marine metagenome | isolation source: seawater | place: Southern Ocean | collected 2011
AAATTTTCACGATTTTATATTTATCGCAAAATGTAAGCATTATTTTGATATATAATTATAATATTGCTTACAATTAGCGATATTATAAGTATATATAATATAATATCACCAATTGTAAGCATTATTTTGATTATAATTATAATATTATATATCAAAATCATTTTTTTTATATATTTCAATAAATATTTATAAATTATTATATTTAGTATAATGATTTAACCCTTTTTACATTTAAAATTAATATCTTAATATATAGTATAATATAATAGAAAGCAATATAATTTTTACAAACGATAATAATGTAAATATTAAATTAATTAAACACTGCTTTTCTAATGATTTTATAAGACGTGATAAACACTAAGTAATGTTCAGAAGAATCAATACATATCTTATTAAAAATAAATTAATAGATGGAAATATAATTGATTTAGGTATATGTGGTTCTCATATTTGATGAATATAGATGATACAAATACTTTAACATGTTTATATAAGATAGACAATACTAATATTACTAAAATATATTATTTATCACATATGTATGTTATAAAAAATCAGTAACAGATATGACAAATTTTTATACACAAATCTAAAAGTGACAAATAATAATATAAGTTTAAATTATTATTTAATTTTTAAATATTCATCAACCGTTTCCAAAGCACCATCAGCCCATGCTTGTCTATTACAATATGTTTCTCCTAATATAAAGATATTTTTTTTAGAAAAAATATCTTTAAATTCTTTTTGAATATTTTTACTATTTATTCCAGTTTTCCAAAAATGTACACCAGCATCCCAATAATGCATAGTTATCCATTCTGGGTCTTTAATATTTCTATCTGGAAACATTTCTTTTAATTCTTTTTTGAGATACATTTTAACTTCTTTTTTGTTTTTTAAATTATTCCAAAAAGTAGCATTATAACTATCAGTATAACTTATTTGAATTAAACCATTTTCATAATCGATTGGTATAATAAATTGTAATTTATTTTGAGTTAATATTTTGGGTAAATCTTTAAACCAAACATCTTTATATTGTGCATAAATTCTAAGTAAATGACCATCGCTTACATTATTAAAAAGTTTTTCATATTTTGTAAAATATGGTATATTTAAATAATCTTGTCTTTTAATTGTGAGATATAATTTATGATAATTAATTTTTTTATTATTAATAACTATATTTTTTTGTTTATCATCTATATTATTTAATGTACTATTAAATATTATATTAACATTATTATCAAGTAAATTTTTATATAATACATCACATAATATTTGTATTCCATCTTTTAAAATAAAGAAATCATTATTTTCTACGTCAAAATCTTTACGTAATGTTAGTAAAGCATTATATGCGTTCATTTCATACATTTCAGATATATAACCAAGAGAATCTTTTAATAATTCAACTTCGTTAGAATTTAATAATAAAGAAAAATAATTATGTAAATTTAAATTTTTAATATTAACATTCATTTTTGTATATATTGCATATTTCCATAATTTATTTAAAGAATCAAATTTAGAATTATGATGTATCAATAATTCTTTTTCGTTCATTAATTTATTATTTATAAAATATCTTTTATCTTTATTAATATCTATAATTTGTTTTTCTAAATTAAATTCTTTTATTAGTTTCATAATATATTTATGTTTTTTTCCTAATCTACCAGCTCCTACTGAATATTTTAAATCTTTTATTTTATTTTGATAAGTATATATTCTTCCACCAATACGATTATCTTTTTCGTAAATTATAATATCATCGGGGTGTATATTTTTAATATTAATTAATTTGTATGCAAGATATAATCCAGTTATTCCAGAACCAATTATAATATGTTTCATCTATTAATATTAATTATAATATATAAGGATATATTCTAATATATTTAATTATATAATAAAATAATAATTATGACCGAATCAAATAATGATGATTATTTAATGAATATTAAAACTATACAAGCTCCAATATTTAAACAAGTAATAGATGCTTTAAAGGATATATTGATGGATGTTAATTTAGAAGTTGATGAAACAGGTCTTAAAATAATAGCAATGGATAATACACATATTGTATTAATACATTTAAAATTAGAAGCAAAAAAATTCGAAGAATATTATTGTGAAAAAAGAATGTATATTGGTATAAATATGTTAAAATTGCATATGTTAATAAAAACAATAGGTACAAATGATTTATTAACATTATATGTTACAAAGGAAGACCCGAATAATTTAGGCATTAGAATTATTAATAATGAAAAAAATGTAGAAACAAATTATAAATTATCAACAATTGACATAGATGTGTTGAATGTAACTATACCCCCTGTTAATTTTCATACAACTATTACTATGCCTTCTTCGTATTTACAAAAATTTATTAGGGATATGCATAATATATCTGAATATATTGAAATAAGAAATATACAAGATAGGTTATTATTAAAATGTAAGGGTGATTTTTGTACACAAGAAACTATTTTAGGTACTGAAAAATCTCAAAATATTACTATTGTTAAAAATAATAATGAAAATAGTGAAGATGATTCATCTAATTCCCAGGAAATTATTCAAGGTGTATTTAGTTTAAAATATTTATTAATTTTTACTAAATGTACTAATTTATGTTCTACTGTAGAAATTTTTCTAAAAAATTCTTATCCAATTATATTGAGATATAGTATAGCTTCTCTTGGTGAAATTAAATTGTGTCTTGCACAACAAGATATATAATTTATTTTTTTTTATATATATCATAATTTTTTTTAACTAAATATTTTTTTAAACGAACATTTAATACAGATTTAATCAATTCGTCAAATAAATTGTGTATAAATGGAATAGCTATATTATTTATTAATTCTTCGCCAAATACTGTTATTGCTAATGATATTAACATTTTATTAAATTCTATTTTATTTTCTTCATCATACATATTTGATATTATATTATTAGATTCATTTAGTATAAATTCATCATTATCTTGACAATCATTATTTAAAAATTTTTTACTATAATTTAAAAGTACATAATCTGGTTCTTTTTCTGATAATGTAAATTTTGCATAATATATAACTTTTGTGTCTGATATAATAGATTTAATATACTCAGGTTTTGTAATATTTATTGTATATTTTAATATTAATGTATTTTCATTATATTTAATAATTTCTTGTTTAATTGATAAAAATACCTCAATATGACTTAAATTATTCTTTATATTTTTTTTCATAGTATCTGATATATTTGAATAATTATCAATATCATTTACATCATATTTTTTATTAATATATATAATATTATTATCGTTATCGGAATCTTGTCTATCTATACCATTATAATCAGGTAAAGAAAAAATATATTTTATAAATTTATTTGATGTTCCTATTTTTTTTAAATTATGAATATTTGACTTTATCAATAAAGACATTATTATTATGTAATAATAATCTATTTATCTTTTTATATAATTATATAATTATATAATTTTTTGTATCTATCAATTTAATTACATTACTTGACATATTATTTTTATTATTATTAATATAATCATATTCGCAATTATGATATGTAAAAAAAATATGTTTACTACAATAATAATTACTACATTTGCATTTATTTGTAAATTCTTCACTTATTAATAATTTTTTTTTACACATTGTACATTTCATTATATACTATTTATATATGGTTTTATATTTAAACCCAATTTCTTTTTCCCAATTTATAATTACAATTAGCACACATTGGTTTTAAATTATTTATAGTTGTTTCACCGCCATTATATTCTGATATTATATGTCCACAACTATAATCATCATGTTTTATTATATATGAACAATCTTTATAAAAACAACAATGATTCTTTTTATCTCCGCAATATTTTTCCCATACATCTGTTTTTAATTTTGCTGTAATTCTTTTTTTTTTATTTTTATATATATGTTTTGGTTTAATATTATTATCTAATATATATTTTATAAAATTATTTGTTTTTAAAGTAAATATATAACCATTTTTTACACTATCACATTCATCTTTATAAAACATTTTAGGATTATTATTATATTTATCTAAATATTCAATTATATTATTAAATTTTTTATTAGCTTCTTGAAAATCATTTATTAATTCATCTATATTATCAAATTTTATAAAATAATTTTCTAATTCATTCATTAATTCACTAATTGTTCTTCTAATATTTTCTTTTTTCTTTTTTTTTTCAAAATATATACTATAATATTTATTTAAATATATAATAAACTCATCTTGTAAACAACGACTAAAATCATCTAACATTATATATTTATAACTTTTAAAAGAATCTTTATTAATCTCATCAAATAATTTCCTACATTCTAAATCAGAATTTATTAAATAAAAACATAATATCATATTCGAATTATAATATTCTTCATTTAATTTTTTAACCATTTCTACACGATGTTGACCATCCATCAAATATATATTATTTATCGTATCATTATCTTGAATAATAATTGCACAAATAATTTTATTTTTAAATAAAAAATATTCTGGATTTTTTTTATATGATATTATCATTTCATTAATCTTATCTATATCTATATCTACCTGATATGGTGGTGTTTTAAATTCTATCGTATTATATATTTTAATAAATTGATTAAATGTATAACTATATTCAATACATTTTTGTGTTTTATTTAAATAATTTTTACCAAATTTTTTTTCAATTAATGTAAAAATATCGCTCATTATCATATATAATAATATATATTTTTATATAACTATATGTTGATAATAGATATCTTTTTAATTATATCATTTAATATATTTTGATTTTGTTCAGTATCTAAATTATTTGAATGTTTATAAGATATAAAGACTGACTTTTTATTATTCTCTTTTTTTATATTTATAGAAATTCTATTATTTATTTTACATTCAATAATTTCATATTCAGATATATGATGAATATCATTTGTACAAGAAAATAAATATGTTGGATATTTACTTTCTACATATGAATTTATTAAAATATTATTATTGTATATATTGGTTTTCTCTATTAATTTAGAAATTACATATTGATTATCATTTAATGTATCATATATATATATTAATTCATTCTTATAATATGTTTTATATTTATTAGTTTGTTTAAATTTTGTATTATAAATTTCTTTTATTTTATTTATATAATTATCAGTTACTTTAATATCGAAACTATTATTATATTTATTACTAAATAAATACAACTCAATTAAATTAGTATTTTCAGTTATTATATCATCATTTAATATAATCATATTATTATGTATATATAATAGAATTAAATCATTTTTTTATATATACATATAATAGAATAATTATCGATTATTATGTCTAAATCTCCGACACCTAAAAAAAATAATAAAAATAATATGAAAAATATGACTAATATGACTAATACTTTATCATTTAAACTATTTCTTATATTTTATGTGATTTTAATATTAATACCGCCAATATTAGGTATTATATGGATTACCAATATGAATAATATATCATCATTATGTGATTGTAGTGAACATGAACATAAAAAATATATTTTATTCTATTTCTATTTTATTGTATGTTTCACTATATTAAATTTTGGTTTACTAATATTTTTTAATAAAAGAGGTAGTAATATATTATTTACATTATTATTATTTGTTTATAACTATGTAAGTTATATTATTATTATAAAATATATAAATTTTCTTAATAAAAATAAATGTGAATGTTCAGAATCTATCAAAAAAGATTTCTTATATTTCTGGTATATATTAGTATTAATATTAAGAACTATATTAATACCACCATTAATATATATGTTATATTTATCTTTCCTAAATTATTTTAATTAATATCATTACATATTGTACACTAATATTCAGAAAAATATATATACAAAATATTTCCTTTTCATTTCAGAATAATTTATAATTATAAAAAAATGATTGTTTATTTCATATAAAAAATATATGAAATACCATATTATTATTGCTTTATTTTATTATTTAACAATTGTTAATACATTTTATATTTTACCAAAATTTAATTATAATAATAAAAAATTATCAAAATTACATCTAAATAAATATATTTTAGATTATACAAGATTTATAACTAACTATAAATTTGATAATTCTATTAAAGAATATGATATTAATACAACTAATGTATTTCATATTAATAATAAGAAAGATTTTGATCGAATTAATAATATTGTAGATAATATTAAATACCCCATTAAAGTTATTATAGTATATAATAAAATAGAAAACTCAAGTAATATTATTAATAATATTACTAATATATTAAAATATTAATCTATATTATTATTAGATAATGCAACTTATTACTAAAGTATTAGCAGAATTATTTGGTTCTTTTATATTTTTTACTTGTGTTATGATGTCTTCTGATATATCCAATCATACTGTTAGTGCAATTGTTAGTGTTGTTGGACTTTTAACTGCTATTGTAGCCTTTGGTAAAATATCGGGTGGACATTTTAATAGTTCTATTTCTATTATGAAATATCTTAATGGTGATATTAATATATTAACTTTATTTTCTTATATTTTTGCACAAATTATAGGAGCCATATTAGCTCTAATATGGTGGAAATATTCAAATAAAAATTAATATTTAATTAAATTCAAATATTCTTTATTTTTTGAAGAAAAATTTATATATTGTTTATATGGACATACTAAATTTTCATCGTCATATATTTTTTTTGTTATATAATTAAATAAACATCTACAATGCAATGCGCAACCTATACTTCCATTATTATTTATAATAGTTGACATATTATCATTAATATCTATTATTTCTAAACATATACAACAATATTTATCATTGTAATATATATTTTTATCTATTATAAATGGCATATTTGAAATATTCCAACCATTTGATATCATATCTATACTTTTATTCGCTATATTATTATTTTCTAAATTTTCATTTGATACTATATAAGTTTTAAAATTACATATATTTTTTATTAATTCTGTAAATAATATATTCTTTTCTATTAAATCCATATTATCTATTTCTAATCCTGTATTACGAGAAAATCTCGGACCATTGCTATCATATGTCATAATTAATGTATCATTTAAAAATATAGGTTCATTAAATGGTGGTTCTATTGATTTTGATTCTAATATATTTTTAAATATTATATTTAAATTTATATCTATATTATATCCATCCCATATAAAAGTACTACCTATTGATACTCTTATTATATATTTATAATTATGTAATGTAGTCGTATCACTTGTTACTTCTTTTATTATCTTCATCATTTTATGAGATTTTATAAAATACATATAATTTACCACATTTGTATAATGTTTAAAATATATACTTATATTATTTGATACAATTGTTCTTGGTGCTGTTTTATTATCATATGATGCATCCCAAAATTTTTCTGTTTTATCTTTTACTAATTCCACATTTGTCATATATAAATTTTTATAATAATTTGATATTATATTATTTAATACTACCTCTCCAAATAATATACCATTATTTTCAAATGCTGTTTTCTTTAAATTATGAATTATTGCTCTTAATTCCTTCTCACGTATAAAGTAATAATCTAACCTATTCGTTGTGTAATTCATATATATTATACTATTATTTTTAGTTTAAATGATTTTTATACATTATTGTCGAAAATTTTGGTATATTTATATTATATAATTCTTTGTTTGCTAATTTATTATCTTTTATCCATATTCTTACTATATAATAATTTTTTTTTGGACTTATTGATATTCCATTTATATTTTTTGATATTGTATTTGTTGCTCCTAATGTTTCACCCATTACCAAAGCACATATGTCAAACCAACCTTCTTCCATATTTCCTTTATATAATTTATATGATAAACATCCTCCGTTTTTATTATTTTCGTCTTCCCATACTGGTAATACATGTTCTCTCATTATAAAAAACATACCTTTTGAAAAAATTTCTTTAAATTTTATATATGTATTTATGAAATCTTCAACATTGCTTAATGTTGATATTAATTTATAATTTTCTATATTCCATTCCATACTATATGGATCATGAAAATATAAACACCATATATCATTAAAATATTCACACATTATTATTATATAATAATATTATATTTATATGTTATTTAATATATCTAATTGTTCGTTATCTGTTAATTTACCCCCTCCATTATATATATATGCCAATTTTTCATTAACTAATATATCAGAAAAACTAATACTTTCATTATCATATTTATATATATCAGCTAAAACTCTTCCATATTTATCATATTTATATAATTTTACCCATATTATATAAGTATTATTTTCTATATCACTCTTCATATCATTATAATTGTCTTTTGATGTTATTAAATTATATAATCTATTTTTTGCTAATATTCCTTTATTGCGAGTTTCTTCATTTTTATTACCACGTGTTTCACATGTATCTATATTATTTAATCTTAATTTTAATTTACAATAATTATCATATAATTTAATTACGATATTAATAGTATCCCCGTCAACTATATGTACTACCTTTGCGTAAGTATTTATATTATTTAATGTAAATAATTCAGTATTTTTATTAGTATATTCTTTTATAATTTCATAATCATTATTCTCCATTTTAACATATAGTTATATCATTTTATTCTTAAATAATATATAAAAAATAAATATAGTTATATAATAAAGATTATTATGTATCAATCAAGTATTAGAAATAAAAAAAAAATTTCTAAATTTAATAATTCCAAATATTCTGATTATTCTCCTGGAATTAATGAAGAATATGCTATTGTTACTAAAATTTTAGGTAATTGTAGAGTTAATTTAACAACAAATGAAGGTAATGATATATTAGGTATTATTAGGGGTAGTTTGCGCAAATTTACAAATAAAATTTTTATAGAATTCGGTGATATAGTTGTTGTTTCTTTAAGAGAATTTCAAAAAAGTAAAGCAGATATTGTACATAAATATAATAGAGACCAAACATTAGTTTTAATTTCGGAAGACAAATTATCAAATACTATTTTAAATATATATAATAAACACAATACGTCTTCTAATTCTAATAATTGTAATATTGAATTTGAAGTTAATCAATTTGAATATAATAGTTTAAGTGATATTGATAGTTCAAATTCAGATAATGAAGATACTGATATTTAAATATTAATATAATTTATTTTATCTATTTTATTTCTACCCTCTTCTAACATTTTACCTTTATTTATTTTTGCATATAATATAGTTTTTGTACTTTTATATTCTTCAGCCATTTTATTTGCAATATCTTTATTTCTTAATTCTCTTAATTTTATTTCTAATTTTAATTTCCTTTCTACTTGTAATATACGTATCTTACTTACAATATCTGGTTTTATTAATGCAAACATTGTTCCAGTATCATATTTATCATCATATTCATCGATTTTATCTTTAATTTTATCATACGAATCTTGTTCTGTTGGTATTATTAATTGTACTTGCATTTTACATTTATCTATTTTTCTTAAATGATTTGCTAATTTATCTTCTAAACTTTTTAATTTCTCTAATTTATTTTGCCAATTCTTAAATTTTATTATACCACTTACTAAGGTTATAATACATCCTATCATCAAATTTGATATATTAAATATAAATCCAAAATTAAAATACATAGTATGATCTTTTTTATAATTTGTATTATCTATATCATGTGTTTCATTTTCATCATTATTTATTTTATATCTTTCCATATATATTGATAATTTTAACGCTTCTATAAATGTTATTATAGAAGCAAAAATTAATATTGCCAAAGAACATCTATTATATTTTTTATTTGTAGAATGATAAACTTCTAACATGCATAATTTATGAAATGATATTTTATCTTTTTTTTCTTCTAAAATTGCTAATATACTTTTTTTATTTTCTTCTATTGTTTTTTCTTTTTTTTCTCTATCTTCTTTATCTATATTATTTGATGATATAATAGAATTATCTGAATATTTTATATCAGTAATCATTTTATTTTATCTATATTATAATGTTTATTTGTATTTTTATTATACATATCAAATACATTTATTATATTATCATTTAATATATTATCATTAAAATTACAACATATATCAAATTTATTATCATTCATATTATAAATTTCATTCACTATGTCATTTATACTTTTATTCAAATTCAATTCCGACATTATTTATTATTCTTTCTATATATATAAAATCATATAAAATAATATAAAAATTATATTATATTATATTATATTATATTATATTATAATATGATTAATAATTTAAATTTTTATTTTAAAAAAAAAAATAATTTATGTTGTTATATTACTCCAGATAATCCTTGGTATTTACACACACAAGCTCTTGTACCATTATCTCTACATAATAATTTTGAAATTATATTTATAGACGGCATTAAAAATTTTATTTTTATTTCATATATTTTAATTATAATTAGAACTACTAATATCAATAATACAAATCCATTAATAAAATCTATTACGGATCCTATGATTAATTTATCTAAAAAAATTATTGATTTTAAAGATGTTTCCTATTTTCAAATAGCATTTACAAGTTGTTTTTTAACTTTTTATTTTAATTTAGCGGAAGCATATGGATATGATAAAAAATGATTATTATATTATTATTAAATATTAAAATGTTTTACATTATTACTATTATAATTTTAATATTATTTACTCTTTTAACAAACTCGTTTACGTCATATCCTTTAATATTAAAACATAATACTATTATGTATAATAATATTCAAAAAACTATTAAATGTAATATTTGTTTTAATAATATTGAATTAAAAGGTAAAATTCCCGAAGATTGTATTCTTCCATTGGGTTGTCCTTATAATATTAAAACCTTTAAAAATAATACAAAATATATTTTTAAAGGTTAAATTATTTATAAATATAATATATATGTATATTTTTTATTAATTCTAAACGTTTTTTATAACCCATATTCTTCTATAATTATATATAATTATGAATATATATCATAATTATATTTTCTATTTTTTAATACTCTTTTAGATATTTCTTTATTCTCATAATAATTAGATCTATATTCTTTCGAATTATCTTTTTCTGATATTTCAAATTTTTCATATATTATCTCAGATTTATTATTTAAATCTAATCTTACCAATTCTACAACTATTTTAAATAAATTATATTTATAACTCTCTGATATTTTCTGTTTTTTAGTTATATTTGATATTTCTGTCGTATAAGGATTATCTCTCTTTTTACATATGTGTTGTCTTTTGTTTTCCAATTCTAATATATCCAAATGTCTTTTCATTTATATTTATTATTTATATTCTTTTCTCTTATATTATTTTATTTTTCTTTATTAAATATGAATTCAACAATTCAATGTTGTATTTGTTATGATAATCTTATTACTTATATTTCTTGTACTACTTGTAATATTAAAATTTGTTTTAAATGTTTAGATAATATTACTAAAAATTTAGAATTAATTGAAGATAATATTAATATTAATTTTAAATGTCCAGTATGTTGTCAATGTAATATCATAGATTTATTTGATAAAAATTATTATATACATTATAATAATATTATTAAAAAATATTTTATATTATTAATTAATTCAAATATAAATAATATTAATCTAATATATATATACAATAAAGAATATTATATATATAAAAAATTATATACTAATATATATAATATATGCAAATATATATTTATTATAGATAAAATTTTATTTTACATCATTTATTTTAATACATTTCTATATATATATTATTATTATGAATTAGTCCAAAGGACTTGATGTTATATTCATTCCGCAATATTCTACTGGTTTTTTATCAAAATCTTGTTTAAAGTATATACCTATATTTATTGATTCTTCCAATAACCATCTAAAATTTTCCCAAAAATTTTGTGTATGTCCTATATCTATTGTTATTACATGACCCAATTCGTGAAGTATTACAAACATCATTGTATTTATATCCATTAATTTATCTTCATTTCTTAAACATAATACTATTTGTTCTCCTTTATTTATAGAATAACTTGTATAATTTGGATCATCTATTCCTTCTTTTAAATTATTTAAATCTAAATTTTCATTTAATAATTTTATTCTTTCATCATCTGGGTAAGATTTATTTAAATGTTCTTTTAATATTTGTATTTTTTGTCTTATTTTTGCTATTAAATCTGCAGCTTCTTGAGAATCTATTTTATCTTGAACTAAATATTCTCTATCATCGATTTTACTTACTTTTTTTTCTAATTTATTATTTATATATGTAATATATATAAAATAAAAAATTATCAAAGATATTAGTATTATTATTATTCCTTCTAATCCTATTTTCATATCTCTATTATTAGATATTTTATAAAATAAAAAATGATATTTAAAGTTAAAATAATAAATTATTATTATGGAATTTCCGCGTAAAGAGGCCATTCAATTAAAAGGACCGCTTAAATTTCAAATTACTGATTGGTATATACCAGAAGCTGATAAAAGTAGAGAAAAAAATTATGATGAAGAAATAGAAACTTATTCTATATTAGTTTATGGTATTTGTGAAAATGGTGCAAATGTTTCTGTTAAAATAACAGATTACGAACCTTACTTTTATGTTAAAGCGCCCGATTCTTGGGATGATATTAGTTATAATGAATATTCTAAAAGAATTGATAATTTAAATATTATTTTACTGGAAAATAAATATCAATGTATCTCTAAAGCTGGTAATAAATATTATAGAAAAATAATACCAGATGAACATATTCCAAATTTTAATACATTGTCAGTTGTAAAAAGAAAAGAATTTTGGGGTTTTACAAATAATAAAGATTTTAATTATATTAAAGTTAGTGTTAAATCTTTATTTCTTTATAATGCTCTTAAATATTATTTTATATCCAGAAAAAAAGATGGTTTTAAATTATATGAAAGTAATATTGATCCATATATTAGATATATTCATGAATTAAATATTAAACCATGTGGTTGGATATCTATTAATGAATATGAAGAATTTGATAATCAAACAAGATGTGATTATAATGTTAAAACTACTTATACTAATATTATTCCCCTTGATATCAATAAAATTGCTCCTCTTATGATTGCTTCTTTTGATATTGAATGTACAAGTTCACATGGTGATTTTCCATTATCTAAAAAAAATTATAAAAAAGTAGCACAAGATTTAGCTATTGTAGCAAGAGCGGGTTACTCATATAATGAAGAATATATATTATATTGGCTTAATACTATATTTACTGAAGATATTATTATTGATAATCTTACAATCAATAGGGTCTATCCTAAAAATATTTCTAATATTAATAATATTAATAATATTAGTTCCAGAATTAAACCATATATTAATAATATTATATCTATTTTAGATAAAATTTCAGAATTTGAAGATGAAGTATTAGATGATAATGAACAAGATAATGATGACAAACCTGATAATAATAAATCAAAATTAACTATTGCACAAATTAATATTGAAGAAGACAATCTAAATAATATATTATCATCTTGTTTACCTCCTTTACTTGGTGATAAAATAATTCAAATTGGTACAACAGTTCATATTTATGGGTCTGATAAAATTATTTATAAAAATATAATTTCATTAAATTCTTGTGATAGTATTGAAAATTGTGATGTAATTGAATGTAAAACTGAAAAAAAATTGTTGAAAGAATGGAAAAAATTAATTTCAGAACTTAATCCAGATGTTTTAATTGGTTATAATATTTTCGGTTTTGATATGAATTATATATGGGAACGTGCTACAGAATTAGGAATTATTGAAGAATTTTCTATGGGATTAGGTAAAATTATTAATAGAAAAAGTACTCTTATAAAACAAGAACTTACATCATCTGCTTTAGGTCATAATGAATTAAAATATTTTGATATGGATGGTGTAATTGTAATTGATTTATTTAAAGTTATGCAAAAAGATCATAAATTAGATAGTTATAAATTAGATAATGTTGCATCTATATTTTTAGGAGATAAAAAAAATGACCTTAAACCTAAAGAATTATTTGAAAAATTTAGAGGAAACTCATTTGATAGATGTGTAATTGCTAAATATTGTATTCAAGATTGTGCACTCGTTAATAGACTTTTCCATAAATTGAAAATTATTGAGAATAATATCAGTATGGGAAATGTTTGTCTTGTTCCTCTAAATTTCTTATTTAGAAGAGGTCAAGGTATTAAAATATTTTCACTTATTTCTAAACAATGTATGGATAAAGGATTTCTTATTCCTGTTATTAATTGTTACGATAATTTAGAAATTGAAAATGATGGTTATGAAGGTGCTGTTGTATTAGAACCAAAAGAAGGTATGTATCTTAATGACCCTATTGTAGTTTTTGATTATGGTTCTCTTTATCCTTCGTCTATGATTGCAAAAGATTTATCACATGATAGATATGTTCTTGATAATAAATATATTATTGATGACCCAAATATTGAATATATTGATGTATCTTATGATTTATATGAAGGAAAAGGAGATAAAAAGAAAAAAGTTGGTATTAAAACTTGTAAATTTGCTAATATTAAAGATGAAAATGGAAATCCAAAAAGAGGTATTATTGCAGAAATTCTTATGATGTTATTAAAAGAAAGAAAAAATACAAGGAAAAAAATTGAATATAAAAATATAACTACTTCTGATAATAATATTCATACTGGATTTATATCTAATAAAAATGAATTTACTATTATTACAAATATTGATACTAATAAAAGTGTGACCATTAATACTTCAGATATTATTAATACTGAAAATACATTTTCTATTTTTGAACAAGATGTATTTGATGCCTTACAATTAGCATATAAGGTAACTGCGAATTCTTTATATGGGCAAATTGGAGCTCGTACATCACCAATATATTTAAAAGATATTGCAGCTTGTACAACTGCAACTGGAAGAGAAATGATTATGATTGCTAAAAAATATGTTGAACAAAATTATGACGCGGAGGTTATTTATGGTGATACTGATAGTATATTTTGTAAATTTCCATTAAAAGATTCTAATTCTAATCCTGTTTATGGTAAACAAGCTCTTAATTATGCTATTAATATTGGTAAAGAAGTTGAAAAAAATATAGCAAGTATTATGCCATTTCCTCAAAAACTTAATTATGAAAAATCTCTTTATCCATTTATTATATTTAGTAAAAAAAGATATGTTGGTAATTTATATGAATTTGATGATACTAATTTTAAACAAAAATCTATGGGTATCGTTCTAAAAAGAAGAGACAATGCTAATATTGTTAAAAAAATATATGGAGGTATTATTGATATATTACTTAATAAACAAGATTTAAATGAATCTATCGAATTTCTTAATGATGAATTAAATGATTTGGTTGATGGTAAAACACATATTCCAGATTTAATTATTACAAAAAATTTAAATTCATCTTATAAAGACCCAACTAAAATTGCTCATAAAGTTTTAGCTGATAGAATTGGTTATAGAGATCCTGGTAATAAACCAGCTCCAAATGATCGAATTCCATATGTTTATATTAAATTAAATAATCCAGATAAAAATACATTACAGGGTGATAAAATAGAAAATCCAGATTATATTATAGAAAATAATATTACTCCAGATTATTTACATTATATTACTAATCAAATTATGAAACCTATTTTACAATTATATGCATTATGTTTAGATGAATTACCCAATTATTATAAAGATGATAATTATTGGTCTAATCTTAATGAAGAATTGAAAAAAAAACCTATATATATTGATGATATTAAAAGAACGAACAGAATAAATAATCTGAAACTTAATATGGTTAAAGAACTATTATTTGATAAATTTATTTATATGCTTTCTGAACCAAAAAAAATTTCTAAAAAAAAATTATCAATTACTAATTTAATTACTGATAATAATGTTATTGATACCATTTCAAATAATATTTCAAATATTATAGTTGATATTAAAATTACTAAAAAAATTAATGCAGAATTTCTCGATACTAAATGTAAAATTATTAAAGATAAAAAGAATATATGGTCATATACTAATAATATATCTATTGATAAAAAAAAAGAAACTATTAATACTATAATATATATTATAGATTATTTTGATACTAATAATATTAATGGTATTATAAATATTAAACTTAATAATAAACAATTCATTAAAGATTTTAAAAAAGCTATATATAATTATAATGAATTTGTTAAATATGAAGAAAATGATGATAATTTAGTTCAAAATGCAATGGAAAATAATACTAACGACATTGGTATTATGTCATACTCAATATCTATTGGTGAATTTCAAAAACTTATAGAAAAAAAAGATAGATTTAAATTTATTGATTAAACTATATATTATAATCAATTAATTTTTAATAACTATAATTTGTTAATTATGTAAATATTATTCAATTTAAATATAATAATTAATTTAAATCTATTGTTATTATTAGAGAATAATTAATATAAAATGGAACAAGAATTGGAAGTTATACTTAATGACGACGAAGAAGGTTTTGATAAATTTTTAGAAGATTATAATAAAAATCCAAATGTATTGCGTTCTGTGTGGAATAGAAAAGGTGCAAATCCTTTTTCGATATTAATTTCAGATAATACAGGTTTAAGAGATATGGATGAATTATGGATAGATTCACATGGTTTAATATATTTATCCAGATTATTAGATAATAAACAAGATATGATTAACTTAATTTATGAAAGAACACCAAGAGGTATTCAAGGTTTTAGATATGCGATACAGTTTTTATTTTTATATAATATAAGTAGAATACATAAAATAATTGAAAGAGACGCTTCTGGGCAACCTACTTTTTATGAAGACACACCAAATACGATATTTCAAAATATTAACGCTGGAAATATTATATATAATAATTATGATAAATTAACAGATAATGATAATATTTTAATAAATATTATGAGTGAGGAAGTTTCTTTACTTATACCAGATACTATGCGTGAAGCAAAAGATGTTCATCCATTTGATGGCAGAAGTGTATTAGAAGATCAATCTGGATTATTTTTTAAAATATTTAAATCACAATTTCATTTATTCGTGAATAGAGTTTCTTTGAAATACTATAAAATGATGAAATTAAATAAAAAAGGAGGAGGTGATTTTAGTAATTTATCTACAAATTCTTTAAATAGAAAATTAAAACTTTCATTAGAAACAGAAAAAAATGAAAAAGAACAAATTATCCCTTTAAACAAAACCTATTCTAATTCATTAAATACATTATCTGTTGGAGTATATATTTCAAAAAATGAACCTACTTGCATCAAAATTAAACATTTTTCACCATATCAATCTAATTATTTAAATAAAGTTAAAATATTTAAAGAGTATATATTACAACAAGCATCAATTAATTTACCACCTGATGTTAAAACTTTAATTAGTTCCAGTTCTTCCAGAAAAAAAACACCAATGAGTGATTCAATGAAAAAAACATTAAAAAATAAAAATTATGGAGAATCTATGAAATATATTAGTGATGGTTATATTATAATTAATAATAGTTATACTGAAAATGGTGCTAAAATAGGAGAAGATATTATATTAAATGGTGGATTAAAAGGTGGATTAAAAGGTGGATTAAAAGGTGGATTAAAAGGTGGATTAAAAGAAGTATCAAAAAGAAAATTAAAAGGTGCATTAAAAGGAGGATCAAAATGTGCATTAAAGGGAGGATTAAAAAGATGAAGATTTAAAAAAATTATTAATAATAATTTTTTATACACAAATAAATAATAAAGTTTAATATAAATGATAAAACTTCATCACTCTATGAAAAAATATAGTTACATGTAAAACAATTTTATGATGAACAAGGAATTAATATTTTTTTATAAATAATTAAAACATAACTTTCGGTATATTATAAATTGTTAATAGAATGTAATAGTTTCAAAAACAAACTTATAACAAATTGCATTCTTTAAAAACATTATTTTTATTTTTAATTCATCAAACATTTCATTTGATGTATAAAATGATTGCCACCATCTATCAATGAAATTATACCAATCCTACAAATATTATAATAAATTTAATAATGATATCTATTTAAATTTATTGATTAAACTCTATATTGTCATCAATTAACTTATAATAACTATAATTTGTTAATTGTGTAAATATTGTTCCATTTAAATATAATAATAAATTTATATATATTGTTATTATTAAATTATCTTCTATATAACCATTGATATATGCTATATAATTCATTGTTATGCCAAATATACACAATGGCAATGTTATATATGTATATAATATAATATTTAATAACTTTTGATTGTATTTTGACATTAAATTATTTTTATACAATGTTAAACTACCATATTCTATAATACCTGGTATACCACTACATGCTAATTTATGAAAATATATTTGTGACGATTTTATATATCCTAATGTTGGTATTATTCCCAATCCTATAAATATTATATCATGGAAATAATCATATCTATTTAAATTTTTAAATGTTAATATATGATATACATGTAAAAATATTATATAATTGCTTAGATTATTATTTTCTATATTTTTATAACCATTTTCCATATTTATTATCATATCAATTATTGTAGGAAATATCTCTATTACAACTATCGTATTTATTAAACATTTTAATTGATACCAATGTGCCTTTTTTCCCATTATATAACACAATGCTGTGTCTATAATTCCTATTTTTAACATATTTATACAACCAATATAAAATTCTAATATCATTATATAATTTATATTTCTATTTAAATATTCATTTTTTAATATATATACTCTTATACAATCTTAATTTATATAATTATAATTTGTATTAAAATATTGATTTTCTTTTAAAAATTGATTATAGTTTATTAAATTATTAATAAAACAAACATGTACTCTACTATTCACGAAACGAATAGTTCTCGCTGGGAAGATGATGCTTCCAATATGGATGAAAATTTTAACACTTTTGATATTGCTATTTCTATGATTAATAATATTATGATTATTGACCAAAGTGATATTAATCACTTTAATAATAATATTAATAATTATTTTTCCGATATTGAATATTATAATATGGATTTTAATAATAAGTATTTTAAAAATACATGTTCGTCGTGCTGCAAGGACGAGCCCATTTGTGTTTGTATATAATAAATTATATAATAAAAAAAATCTTTAAGTATAATATTTATAAAGATTTTTTTTATTATATTTATTTTAATTCTAATATCTTACATATATTATCTACTTCTTTTATAATTTCAAATTCAGTATATTTAATTTCAATATTGATTCTTTCTTCAATTAATATAATAAATTTATCCATTTTATTATAAACCATTTATCAATTACTTTATATTGATTTATTCATTTTTTTATATTTATTAAAAATAATTATACATTTTGATATAATATATAAAATAGTACATTTCTTTTAAATTATAATATTATATAAAATGTTTTTAAAAATTTTTAAAAAAATAAGAAATGTACTATTTTATATATTATATAAAAAATAAATTATATATTATTTATAATAATGAAATATATAGGAATTTTATTTATATTAATTAATTTTTTTAATTTATCTATTCAAAATAATATCACTATACTATCAAACTTTTATAATTTATCTAAAAATATTTCCATTATAAATACAACAGAAAAATCAATTAATTTTAATACTGAACATATACCACCATATCTTAGAAGAAAAATTAAATATTGTAATTTTAAATGTAATTGTTTCTTTTCACATAGTCTTAAAAAATGATAATATGCTTGTTGATAATATTATTAAAACCATCAGGTTTATAAATAATATATCTATTCTAAATCAAATACAGACGAGTCGTAGTCTGTTGGATTATAATACATATCGTATTCATATAACAACATATTTTCGTAATATATATTTTCACTCATTGTATCAATTTTAATATATTCTTCAAAATTAATATCAAACTTATAACTCTTGTAAGAACGAGAAATCTTCATTCTTAATCTAAATCTAATTTGATATTAGTCAAGTAAGTGTTTGTCTTTTATTGTGTAGTTGTTTTTATTATTTATAATATTTTATATTCATTTTTTTCAATATATCTATCAAAATCTATACAAATATATTTATATACATTTATTATAAAAAATGATTATATTTTATTATATATAATTATTTATAAATGGAGAATTGTAAAAAATTATTAAAAATTTATACTAAATTAAAATATAAGTATAATTCTATTATTAAAATATATAATTCATTCTCACATAAAGGTATTTGTAGAGAAGATGCTATATGCAATTTTGATATTTCAAAAAAAATTATTATTGCTAAAAATGAAAAAAAATTATATTATTCTACATTATCTTATTATATTAAAGATTATATAAAAACAATTAAAAGAAAAAATCAATATTTAAAAGATGCTATTTGTCGCTCTTATTAAATATAAAAAATATATATAATATATAATATAATATATAGATATATAGATATATAGATATATAGATATATAGATATATAGATATATAGATATATAGATATATAAATATATATCTATTCCAAATCAAATACAGACGAGTCGTAGTCTGTTGGATTATAATACATGTCATATTCACATGACAACATATTTTCGTAATATATATTTTCATTCATTGTATCAATTTTAATATATTCTTCAAAATTGATATCAAACTCATAACTCTTGTAAGAACGAGACATCTTCATTCTTAATCTAAATCTAATTTGATATTAGTCAAGTAAGTGTTTTGTTTTTTATAGTGCAGCTGTTTTTTATTACTTATTATTTATAATATTTTATATTCATTTTTTCAATATATCTATACAAATCTATACAAATTTATACAAATTTATACAAATCTATACAAATATATTTATAATTGCAAATAACTTAATATTTTATATGCCTTATCCTTTCCAATTTTATCAATAGACATTAATAATTTAATCATTTCATCTTCATTGTTACAAGAATCCAATGCATATATTAATTTTTTTAAAGTAGAAAATTTCTTAGCAATATTTTTAGAAATTGTAGAAGATATATTTGGTATTTGTGATAATTGCATAATAAAACAATTTTGTGGTGTAATATTATTAATTTTTCTACTTTTTAATTTGATACAATCTACATATTCTGGTATAATATTTATATTATTAATATAATTAAGTGGTTTATCAATTATTTTTACACATAATGTTAAAATAAACGTAGCAGTATCTGTTATATTTTTTGTAAAAACAAGATTCATGTTATCTCGATAAAGTATATTCATATAAACACTTGTTAAAGTATTATTATTATTTATTTTATTTGATATTATATCATCTCCTTCTATTATATAAGTAATATTATTTGATACATTATTTGATAATAATCTCATCTTTTGTTCTCTATATCTACCATCATTAATAGAAGATAATAAATCTTTTAAAGTTTTTCTTTCAAATATTAAAGTTCTTTTTATTACATCATCTTCATATATAATAATATGAATATCTCCTAATTCTAAATTTAAATATTCAATTAATATATCATTTTTATATTTATCAAGATCTCTTTCAATTATATTATTATATAAGCTGACTTCTCTTGAATCTATTATTAATTTATATTTATACATTTATTTACTTAATATTAAAGTGCAACTTATATTTATATAGTTGAAAATAAAAAAAATGAATAATATATATATTATAATAATTATATATAATGTATAGTCAATTTGATGGTGTTAAATATATTAATGATTTGTTAGATAATTTTGAAAAAACTTATAATTTTACTAAAATATATGATGTTAATAGTACATCTACTTTAAAAAATACTTATATAAAACATATTACATGGGATGATAATGTTATGATTTATTACTATTAGGTAATAATTAAATAAAACAAACATATAATTATTTATTTTTTCTTCTTGTTTTTTTATATGCACCACCATTTATATTATTTTTATTTAATTCATTTGCATTAGAACTCGGTTCTAATTGTCTTGTAAAATTTTGTTGTTGTTCCTCCAATGGTTGTAATTGTTGTCGTAATTGTTGTTGTGGCTGTTGTTGTTGTTGTTGTTGTTGTTGTTGTTGTTGTTGTTGTTGTTGTTGCTGTGGTTGTTGTAATTGTTCTTGTGGTTGTAATTGTTGTTGTTGTTGTTGTATATTATGGATTTGTTGTGGTTGTGTATTAGAGATTTGTTGTACTTCATTATTTGATGATTGTTGTATATCTTGTAATATATTATTTCTTAAATTTAATTGCTTATTTATTAAATTGAAAATTTTTTCTTTAGTTTTTTCATCTTTAAACAATTCTTTAATAAAATCCAAAGCTTTTAATTTCATGTCATTATCTATAATTAATTCATTAAATATATTAGATAATTCATTATTAGACAATTGACTATTTGAAAAAGAAGTGTTAAATAATATTTCTTTAACCTTACCTATTTGTTGAGCATTTAATTCAATATCATTATCTACATCATTAACAACATCCAGAATAACATCATCTTTTTTTTTACCCATTAACCAATCAAAATAACCCTGTGTTGCTGCACCACCTTTTATTGTAGTTTTTTTACTTTTATTATGTAAATTTTTCAAAGTAGAACTTATTATATGATATTTATTCTTATATTTTACATTTGCATTTCCGTCGGTATCACTATAAATATTGAATGATTTGTCCTTGTTTTCTTTATAATTTATATTAAGAATTTTAAAATCTTTTTTTGTTATTTTACAACCCTTGAGTGCTAAAAAATATTTTTTATTCATATCTATTTAAATTATTATATAATAATTTAATAAGAACCGAATATCATTAAATTTAAAGAATTTTTATTATAATTAATAATATTAGAATTTCTATTTATTGTTTTTTTATTTTTTATAAGAAAATTTGTAATTGAAGAAGAAGAATATGGAAAGGTATATATATTTATAAATTTATTATTATTTAATAAAAATATTAATTTAAATACTATATATGAATAAGCGTTTGTTTCTTCATACCAATATTTTACATTATTATTTAATAATCTATTACATAAAGATATTGAATGTCCTATTTCCTTATCTAATACTAATTTATAAGAAATATCATAATCAATTGAAACAAATATAATTTGATATATAGTTGCCCAAAATTCAACAACACTTTCATTTGGTATTAAATTTAAAGATTTAGATAAATTAAATGTATGTTTTAATTTAATAATTTCGTCATATGTAAATGATATATCGTTAATAATAGATATATGATGAATTAATTCATGTAACATAACTTTACCACATTCATCTTTTCTAATTATAAATATATCATTACTATTTAAATATGTAAATCCACCATTTATATGTCTTGAATCTAATATTTCATTTTCATTAGGAAAATATCTTTTAAATGGACATAAAATAATATTAAAATTTATTATTTTATTTATATTATATAAATTTGATAATATAATTATTCTTTTATATATTTTAGTAAATTTAATTATATTTAATTCACTAAAATTACTATAATAAATATTAAATTTAATATTTGATATCTCGGATTTTATAACACACACATAATTACATTTATTTATATAACTAATTAATTCATTAAAAGAATATTTAGCGCTATTACATTTATTAATTAAATAATCTTTTTTATAATTTAATTCATATATAATATCAATATTATCACATATATTATTAATATTTTTATTATTATATAATTTTTTAATAATGTTATATTGTTTATTCATTATATTCAAAAAAAGATCTTGCTTCTTTAATAATAACTGATATAAATTTATCCTGTTTTAATTTATTCGAACATACTAATAATTTATTAGCTTTAAATTGACAATCATTATTATAATCTATATCATTTGTATGTATTTTTCCTAAATTTTCCCAATAATTAAATCTAATTAAAAAATAATTACAGACTATAGTTTTAATATCATGTTTAAGTCTAATAGAATTTTCATCAACTATCCATGTTTTTTGAATATTATTATAATAATCCCATTTTTTATTTCCTATATATCTATAATTATTTTTTAAAATAGTATAAATTACCAAAGAAATATTATAATCCGAAGTTAATTCAATACAACAATCAATATTTTTATTTAGAATATCACTATTTTCTATAATTAAATCCGGATTGGTTAAAATATTATTCATATAATAATATATATATGTTATATTATTATATAATAAATATATTATTATATAATAATATAACATATATATTATGGAGGATATAAATGAGTGGGATATATTAGATTTATATTTTAAAAATCATAAATATTCATTTACAAATCATCATTTAGATAGTTATAGAGATTTTATTAAAAATAATATACCAAATACTATTAAATCTTTAAATCCAATTACCATGATTAAATATAATGATCATGATAAAATTATAATGAAAGTTGATTTATTTATAGGAGGAGAAAATGGAGATAATATATATATTGATAGACCAATAACATATGAAAACGGGTCTCCTAAATTAATAACTCCAAATGACGCAAGATTGAAAAATTTAACATATGAAACACATATATATGCCGATATATTAGTTCGTATAAAAGATGATTCTGAAAATATAACAAATAAAACTTTTAAAAATATAGCTCTTGGTGGTATTCCAATCATGCTTCATAGCGAAGCTTGTTTATTAAACGGACAAGGTTCAGAAGTATTAAAAAAATTAGGAGAATGTATATATGATACAGGAGGATATTTTATAATAGATGGTAAAGAAAAAGTAATAGTTTCACAAGAAAGAATTGCAACAAATAGATTATTTA
>MDTF01006322.1_pt1 | contig 24979 bp, 19 predicted proteins | sample 811191 | NCBI WGS metagenome assembly MDTF01 (sample SAMN05326649, study PRJNA326480) | marine metagenome | isolation source: seawater | place: Southern Ocean | collected 2011
AAAGTCAGCAGTCACATGTTGTGGTTTGTACGAAATTGTTGCGCCGTCGGAGACCCAGCCAGCATCGTAATCGAGTTCACCTGCAAGGATCTTGATCATGGTGGATTTCCCAGTCGCATTGGGTCCTACAACGCCTACGACCTCTGAGCGATGAACGGAACCTTTTCCGGTCCTCAGAGTGAAATCTCCAAGCTTCTTTTCGAGGTCGCCCCATTCGAGAACGGTGCTCCCAAGCTCATTTGATCGTTCGTAGTGCTTCAAAAATTTAATTGGTTTGTCGCGGATACGTACATTCTCTTCCGCCAAAAATCCATCCAAATAAGCGTTGATAGCGGTGCGGGTCGAACGAGAGGGCGTAAAGATCCCATACGCACCCTTCTCTCCATAAACGATGTGAACCAAATCACATAGAACATCCAGAATAGCCAAATCGTGTTCGACGACGAGAACCCGTTTGCCCTTTTCGGCCAATGCCTGTAGGATCAACACCATTCGCATCCGCTCGTAAATATCGAGGTAGGATGATGGTTCATCGAAGAAATAGATATCCGCTTCTTTGAGCAAGGTCGCACAGATTGCAACCCGTTGCAACTCACCACCTGAGAGAACGCCAAGTTTACGCCCAAGAATATGCGTGATTCCAAGCTGCTCAGAGAGTGTATCGATCTCATTTCTGTCATCGACCCTCTCGAGGAGTTCTCGAACTTCACCATCAAACACTTTGGGTAATTTGTCAATGTGTTGAGGTTTGACCGAAATCGTCACTTTACCTTCTGAAACTAAGCCGAGATAGTCCCGAAGTTCACCGCGTGGGAACATTGTGATGACATCCTCCCAATCAGGTGGGGGGTTTTTCCAATCTCCAAGGTTTGGTCGAAGGGATCCCGAAAGGTGCTTGATGGCAGTCGATTTACCAATTCCGTTTGGACCAAGTATCCCGACAACCTGACGTTTCCGAGGTGCAGGGAGGCGAAAGAGACGAAAACCATTCAATGAGAACTGATGAATCATGTCGGTATCGAGTTCTTCAGGGAGATTGATGATTTTGACCGCGCCATCCGGGCATAGCTTAGCTCGGATAAGGCACGGTGGGCAAGCAGACTCAAGGATCTTACAGTGATCTTCGTAGACTTGAATGCATTCGCCACCACACAATCCTGCATACTTTTGCAAGTACTTGAATGCGTTACTGTTCGGTTTGCAACGCTCTTGAAGAAGGATTGCGACTCTCATGAGACCAATTCCCTAAACAAGAAAAGAAAGGTGTGAGGTGAATCGGGGACGCAGATAAAGACGTGATTCAACTGTTGATGATTCATCTTCTGACCTCCGTTGTTTGCTGTATCAGTGGCTTCACTTCTATCTTAAGGAACTCTCGCCCAATAAGCCACAACAAACAGAGGTTTGTTCGACATTGGGCTAAGCCCAATGAATTTCAAATGAGACCCTTGAGGTGCTCGTGTCCTTTGATGAGACGGATGGTGCATGGGGTTGGGAATTTCATGCTGGCCTTTCGCAATGCATCACGGGCAGTCAAGTAGAATTCTGGATTCACTTGCAGTGAGATCACACGTTGTCCACGCTTGACACGTGCTGCTGTACCAACGTTCTTTCCAAATGCACAGCGCATTCCTTGAGAGACACGGTCTGCACCTGCACCGGTTGCTTGCTTGTTTTCACGAAGCACATGGTGAGGGAAGGTGTGGACCCGGAGAGCATATCCTTGTGTGCCAGCGAGCTTTCGGATGGTCGAATTGGAGATGACACGGGCCGCTTCGAGGGCGGTGTGGCGAATCTGAACGTTGTTATTGGAACGAAGTTCAAGGATGACGGGGAACTTGCCTGTCTCCGCAGCAACACGGTTTCCGACGTGGTACTGGTGGATTCTGTTGTTCGGGACACCGCCAATAAACTTACGTCGTGTGTAAGCAGGTCCTTTGAGTCGGCGATACATGGATGCTGGTTTGCGTGCCATAATTAAATCTCCAAGCAACCTTGCGACCGATGGTTCCTTTATCATCTCTCCGCCTCGGCACATGCGGACGTTTTAGCACGATGTCCGAACTGAACCCCTCCGATTCAAGGAGACAAAAGCATTCATGTGCTCCATTCGTTTGTTTCTCTTCATGGCGAAGGGATGGCGGGGATACCTCGAGGAAGAATCCGAATTCCAATGGATTGCCATGGCCGGATTTTTGGTCTTTATTCTGCTCGGAGCAGTTGCTATTCAAGGCACGAGCAACCTCCCTGGCGTTGAAGTCGGATCCAACAACGCAACCCATGAAGGGGCTCGGGTCCTCGACATCACCTACACCTCCGATAATTCATTCACGGCAACGATCGTCACGTCTGACGGGGTTGAACTCTACCAGCAGCCTGACAGCAACTCTGCCATAGAAATCATCAGCGCCTCCAACGGAGTCGGCGCAGACAACATCCAGTTCCTGACAACCCTCGAAAATGGTAACACGGTGATTTCACCCTCGAAAAATACCCTTCAAGTGATCCATTCCCTCGAGAACGAAGCGAGCCAAGAACCCCTCATTTCAACCATTGAAGTGGACGACTCAACTGGGAACTTCAGCATAATTGACTTGGCTGAGACCTCACATGCAGATGGCACTTCGTGGATGATGGTTACGAAGGAAGGAACGGAAAGCACCCTGCGAGGTTTAGGGGTCATCGGCGACGGTGCGTCTTCAGCAAACAGCATTGGTAACTCGATGTCCGCAAGTTCCCTTTCCCCAGCAATGCCGAACAGCGCCGATGTTGTTTGGCAAAATGTTGCCGCCCTGAAGGGAGACCTTTGGGTCGCATCAGGATACATGTCCTACGCCGCCACCGGTCAAGGGTCAAGCCCAGCAAGCCCAAACATCGTACCAGTTGTTGCAGTGATCAAGTGGAGCGCTGGAACCGTTGCACCAACAGTCGAAACAATGCACACCGGAGAAGGAGGCGCCTTCCACACCTTGCTCGAACTCAGCGACTCAACGGTGTTCGCTGCTGGAACAGACGGCAGCACCCACATTGATGCAACTGGGAAAATGAACCACTATGAAGCAATCAGTGTCACAGCTGTTGCTGATGACCTCGATCGTGTTTGGTTGTTCGGCAACGTTGGAAGCGAAACGATTCACAGAATCTCAAACGGAGAATCCGAGATGCTTTCACTCTCACGCCCCCTTACATTCCAAGCTGAAGCAAGTGGCTTTGGCACCCATTTGATCTTCTTGCATGGTGTTGATGATTCTGGCGAGGTCAAAACAATGACCATCGATACAACAGCGGCAGGCTCTATAGAGAGCGGACGGGGCTTTTTGAACTTCATGTTTATGGCCGTATTCACGACCACAATGCTGGTGATGGCATGGACGGTAAGCAACCGTTTCCGAACCTTCCAACGCCGATGAAAGAATCGCTTGGAACCCACGAGAAATCACCATCTCCATACCATCGTGTCGAGAACCTTCATTTGCTCTCGGCCACGACCGAAAACTCTAGCGGAAGCAAGGAGGCCGAGGTGCATGACAAAACGGGGCATGATGGACCAATTTATGGACATCAAGGCGGAACACCCAGACTCCGTTTTATTTTTCAGAATGGGTGACTTTTACGAACTCTTTCACGAAGATGCTGTTACCGGCTCTGAAGTGCTTGGTTTGGCTCTCACTTCCCGGGACAAGAAAGCAGATGCACCCATCCAGATGGCTGGATTCCCTTGGCATGCCCTCGAGGACAACATTCGAACCATGCTGCGGTCAGGGCACAAAGTCACGGTGGCTGAACAGGAAAAAGAACTCAGAGAGGGCGCGAAGTTGCTCGAACGTATTGTCACTCGAGTCTACACCCCCGGAAGCCTGTATGAAGAATCCTTACTCGGTAGCGATGATCGCTCACTTCTCGTCAGTATTTGCCTGGCAAAGGAAACACTCGGCATTGGAATCATCGATGCTTCAACCGGCCAGGCATGGGCTTCAAGCCTTGAAGGGGATGACCGATTTTCTCGAGCGCTTGATGAGGTGCTACGCTGGCGCCCAACCGAAATTGTAGTCTCGCCAAAGGACGCAGAAGATGCGACACTGCGCGCCTTATTCACACACCTCGATGGTGTCACCATCAGCCAACATCGAGCCAGTGATTCAAAGCGAAGAGACCGCCTCACCAAGGTCCTCAAAGTCGCCGATTTAGGTCACATCGACCTCGATAGTGCTCCCTTGGCGTTGGCAGCAGCAGGGCTAGCAGCAGACTACCTCGCCTCAATGCATCTCACAGACGAAGTCCCACTGCGGGACCTTGAGGTCATGGAAGAGAACGCTCATCTTGTTCTTGATCAAACCACCTTGAGGAACTTGGAATTAACCTCAACGCTTGCCGGCGAGTACGAGGGGAGCCTCCTCTCAACACTGAATGCTTGCCGAAGTGCCATGGGTCGTCGGTTGCTCAAGACATGGATTCTTCGCCCCCTCGCCGATTTGCAAGCAATCGCAGCACGCCATGACGCAGTCGGAGCCCTTTCGCGCTCGGCTCGCAGGCTTGACGGATTGCGAGAAGCCCTCAAAGGACTTCGGGACATGGAACGGCTCGCCACCCAATTGGCATACAACCGTTCGAATGGTCGTGACTTGTTGGCCGTCGCTGATGCCTTGGAACGAATGCCAGCAATCATCAACCTCTGCTCCGAAACAAAAAACCCGCTTCTGCTCCACCTTTCATCGGACCTCAATGCTCTGCAAGAAACAGCCGAGAACATCAGAAGAACCCTTGTCGAGGAACCACCGCTTAGTGTTCGAGATGGCGGATTGCTTCGCCCTGGATTTGATTCGAAGGTCGATGCTTTGCGTGAGACTGCTGCATCGGGCCATACATGGTTTGCAGAATTGGAAACCAAACTCAAGAAAGAATTGGAAATACCTTCACTTAAAGTGAGAATGAACCGACAAATTGGTTGGTTCATTGAAGTCACGAAGATCAATGAATCAAAAACGCCAGAACACTGGAAGAGAAAGCAACAAATGACCAATGGTTCGAGGTACGTCACCGATGAATTATTGCAGCGCGATGATGCCTTGTTGACTGCAGATACCAAGTCGAAGGAATTGGAGTACCGGGCGTTTATTGACCTACGAGAAACATGCAGAACTGATGCGCAAACCTTGGCGCAAATTGCCGGTAAGGTTGCTGCAATCGATGTACTGCAGTGTTTTGGAACCATTGCTCGGACGCGAGCATGGAATCGCCCTGAAATGGTGGAATCGGGCATCATTCGAGCTGAAGGCGCACGTCACCCGGCCCTTGAGCAACAGTCGGGGTTCGTCCCAAACGACTTAGAATTAAACAAAAAACGCAACTTCCTACTCATCACCGGGCCGAACATGGGCGGTAAGTCCACCTACCTCAGAACGACTGCCTTGTTGACAATCCTGGCCCAAAGTGGTTCCTTCGTTCCAGCAACCAGCGCTAAGATTGGCCTCGTCGATCGTATTTTCACCCGGGTTGGGGCGAGCGATGACCTTCGTCGAGGGCGTTCAACCTTCATGATGGAAATGATTGAGGTCGCTCATATCTTACGACGAGCCACTTCCAAATCGTTGATCTTACTGGATGAAATTGGGAGAGGGACCTCCACGTTCGATGGCTTATCCATCGCCTGGTCCGTTACTGAAGACATCTGTAAACGAATTCAAGCCAGAACATTGTTTGCGACCCACTATCACCAATTGATTGGCCTCGAAGGCGAAGTCAATGGTTTGGTAAACGTCCATGTTCAAGTGGCGCAAGCCAATGGGGAACTGAGGTTTATGCATACGGTTGCAGATGGCCCTTGTGATGATTCATACGGGGTTCAAGTTGCTGCTCTTGCCGGCCTTCCACGGCCGGTGGTTGAACGGGCCACTGACCTCTTGGCCTTCTTAGAGAATCAAGCGCAAGGGGCAAAAGCAGGAGAAACTGGCACACCAACAGCAAGAGCCCAGGGGCAATCGAGCCTCATGGGGTACTTTGCTGCTGCCGCAATGGGTCAATTGCCTGAAGAAACAAAAGTCGATCCTTTCCCGCAAGCACACAGAGATCTCATTGCGAGGATCGAAGGTCTGGATGTTGATGAGTTAAGTCCACGGCAAGCACATGATGCTCTGTATCAACTGAAGAAACTACTCGGAGATGATGTCCATGAATGAACCAAATCGAATCGTTCAGCTTGACGACACCACCATCGGACACATCGCCGCAGGTGAGGTTGTTGAAAGGCCTGCTCAGGTCGTCAAGGAACTGCTGGAAAATAGCTTGGACGCTGGTGCTACACGCGTGGTCATCACCGTTGAACGCGGAGGTTTCGACCTTATTCGCATTGAAGACAATGGCGGCGGCATTGTGGCAACAGACCTCCCATTAGCCCTCGATCGACACGCCACATCGAAATTGAAAAGCAAGGAAGACCTCCACTCGATCCACACCCTTGGTTTCAGAGGTGAAGCCTTGGCAAGCATCGGCATGGTTTCTGGATTGAGCATCGCAAGCCGTCCAGAGGGAACCGAAGGAAAGAGAATCGCAATGAACGATGGGCAAAAAGGAGTCGTGGAACCATTTGGTATGCCGAATGGAACACGTATTGATGTAGAACACTTGTTCCTAAACACACCCGCACGTCTTGCTTTCCAGAGGCGACCAGCAACTGAAAACGCTCGTATCGTCGATGTCGTTGTCGCACATGCCATGGCACACATGGATGTCGCCTTCAGACTCTTGATCGATGAGCGAGCCGTTTTGGATGTGCCTGTATCTGAAGGCATGGCTGATCGTTTGTACGACCTTTTGGGCGGCCAAGCACAATCCATGCTGCCCCTCGACGCCCCACCAGGCGATTCTGAAGCGCCCGGTGAGGAACAATGGTCGGGTTGGATCAGCACCCCTGACATCACGAGAGGAAAGGGCGATGACATTCACATTCTCATCAACGATCGCCCTGTTGCTTCTGGACCTTTTTTACAAGCCATTCGCCGGGGCTATCGCACCCGCTTGATGCAGGGGCGTCACCCGTTAGCCGTGTTAGCGCTCACTTTGCCTCCAAACGAAGTGGACGTCAATGTTCATCCAACGAAAAGAGAAGTTCGACTTCGGCATTCATGGCGGGTGCTGGAGCGACTTGAACGAGCCATTGCTCACACGCTTGAATCGGTGCCAACGGTGCCAGATGCAGCGGGCGGCATCCCTGGTTTACAAGGCCTGAGCCAGCAACAAGCACCAAGCATTCAGGAACTCTTCAAAACCCAGCCAGAATCACAACCGCTGGAAGCAAAGCCGATTGATTCCCTCGCAGCCGCTGCTGGAACTTCGACGGTTGTTCTACCTCAACAAACAAATCAGGTCTCAGGCCCTCCGGCATGGGCGATTGCTGCTGGAGCTCAACTCAACCTCCATGGTGGCGAGGCAGAAGAGCAAGAGAAGGCAATGAAGCAACGACCACAATCAACAGCACCCGCAGCGCAAAACACGCTACCGGGCATGGATGAACGGCCAACTGCTCCTGCTCTATCACCGGCAGAGAGAGAACTTCACCGGCACTCCGGACAAGGCCTTCGTAATTCACCCAGTGATGAATCGCCCCTTGGCGAGGTCATCAATGACCTTCCTGCCATGGAACCTTTGGCTCAGTTTGCTGATTCCTACATCCTCGTCCAGGCAGAAGATGAACTGCTTTTGATCGATCAACACGCCCTCCATGAACGGGTTCGCTATGAACGACTTCGCAACGATGAGTCAATTTGGGCGAGTCAAACCAGACTCGAGCCCCTCCAACTTGACTTGGACCCAAGACAAACTGCTCGCTTAGATGCAGCGCAAGAGACCTTCCGGAAGGTTGGCTTTGAGCTTGAAGGGTCGGAACAAGGTTGGGCTGTGACCGCAGCACCTCAGTTGCTTGATGGTGACGAAGTTGTTCCATTCATGCTTGACCTTCTCCAAGACACAGCCGAAGATGGTGCACCACTCACCACCATTGACCAGAGAAAAGATCACCTTGCTTTCTTGAATGCATGCCGAGGTGCAGTCAAAGCCAATGAGAAATTGACGCTCCCTGAAATGCGAAGGTTGCTCGATGACATGCGCCGAATTCCAAACCCTTGGGCCTGCGTTCACGGGCGGCCGACTGCGTTGCGTCTCCCATTGGATGCGCTTGACCATCACTTTGGCCGTCATGGCTAATCTTCAAGTGGCGGTAACACAAGCATTTCCACACCAACACCTGCTGCTGTAAGGCGATCAAGGAATGCTTCATCAGCGATGGTATGCAAATCTTGGCCGATGATGTCTCCGCCACAATTCATTGCAAGCAGAACAGCGGTCATGAACAAACGGTGGTCGCCATGTGTATCAACTGGAAGCGAAGGACGAGCAGGCATTTGATGACCTTCAATTTCAAGACCGTCAGAAGTAACGGTTGCTTTGAGTCCAAATTGTGCGAGAAGTTCTGACGTTCGAGTCAGTCGGTTGCTTTCTTTGAAAGCAGCGTGAGGAGCACCCGTGAGGCAGCCGCCTGCGTTCATGGCCAGCACAGCCGCGAGGGGGGGAAGCAAATCATTGGCATTCCTCAAGTCAAGGTTCGCAGGTTCGGTTGCTTCAACCAGAGTGAGAAGGTCGTTATCCCAGTGAACTCCAAGGACACCTGATGATGATTCGAGGAGTTCATGCCCAATCGCATCTCGGGGGTTTGGCCAGCCGATCAAGGTGATGTTACGGCCCGTTGTTGTGCATGCTAAGAGGGCGAAAGCAGCCATTGAAGCATCGCCTGGCACTGTGTAAGATGTTGGTGGGACGAGGGCTGTAGGCATCAAGACAAGGTGGTCATCTTTCAATTCAAATGCACCGCCGAACGCTTCCAGCAATTCCATACTCAAGGAGGAATGGCGAGACGAAACAGCATCACCTTCCAATCGCAGGGTGGTGGAACAGGGGAGGCTTGGTGCTGCGAGGATCCAAGAGGAAAGAGGCTGACTGGAACGGCTGATATCAAGCGTGATGCCTTCTGCTAACTTGGCCACCAACATGGGGCCGTCGAGGAGTGCCGGTAAACGCTCTTCACCAAGGCCAATCGATATGGTCACGCCCGCCTGTTCGAGGCTTGACCACAGTTCCGTTGATGTTCTGCGCCTCAACGAGCCATCGCCGTCAACCATCACCGGGCCACCAATAAGGGCTGCATGGGTGCTCAACAGCCGCAAGGTGGTTCCAGAGTTCCCAGCATTGAGAACCGTTGCTGGGCGGTGAAAACCTCCGCTACCCACGCCATGAACCCGCCATCGCTTTGCCTCTGGGTTGTGTTCAATATTGACTGGATTGACTTGATGCAAAAGATCGCCTCCTTCAGAAAAGTCTTCGATGTTCACACCGAGTTGCTGTAAACATCGACGCATGGAGCGAGCATCTTCACCAGCATGTTGAATGTTGTAAAGGTCGACTCCAGTCGGTGATTGTGCAGAGAGAAGCAGGCTTCGAATGAGATGGCTTTTTGATGGCGGGAGCGCCCAGTGAATCGGTTCACTGGAAGGGCGTGGCGTGATCCTAGAGACCAGGAGGTTGTTCCTTCGGTGATCAGGGCCACTTGAGGTCCAGCGCTTTGCCCAACGCTTGCCCATGGATGCTCCACCTTCACTTCTGCCATCAACCCTTGCAAGACAGCATAAAAAACGAGGACGCCTACCGATGACCATGTCCCTCGTAGACTCGCTTAGGCGCCCGCTAAGGGACCTACGAATCTCAGTGACAGATCGATGTAATTTCCGATGCAGATACTGCATGCCAAGGGAGCACTTTGGCGCTGACCATGAATTCCTTCCACGCGAAGATATTCTCACCTATGAGGAAATCACTAAAATCGCCTCTACATTGATGCCCCTCGGACTGGCCAAATTACGTATCACGGGCGGTGAACCACTGATGCGGAAGGACATTCAAAAGCTGGTCAGAATGCTAAGAGACCTCAACAGTGATGTCGACTTGGCTATGACAACAAATGGTGTCCTGCTAAAGCGCCATGCTGCATCGCTCAAAGAAGCAGGCCTGGACAGAGTCACTGTGAGCCTTGACGCCTTGGACACTGATCTTTTCCAATCGATGGGTGATAACCGACACTCTCCAGCAGAAGTGATGGCGGGGGTCGATGCTGCACTCAACGTTGGTCTAAAGGTCAAAATCAACATGGTTGTTCAACGCAACGTCAATGAAAGTCAGGTTGTACCAATCGCTGCATTTTGTTTTGAACGCAACATCATACCGAGATTTATCGAATTCATGGATGTGGGAAGCACAAATCAATGGGAATTAGATTCCGTAGTTTCAGGTGAAGAGATTCGAACATTGTTGACTCAAAAATACGGGCCAGTGAGTCCAGTTTCACCAGACCACCCGTCCGATGTTGCAAAACGCTGGAAAACAGAACAAGGTCACATGTTTGGCCTGATCCAATCCGTCACTGCACCATTTTGTGGTGATTGCTCACGTGCAAGAATTTCAGCAAATGGTTCGATGTACACCTGCCTTTTTGCCAATGAAGGCCATGATTTGCGGGCTATGCTTAGACTTGGAGCGAACGCTTCAGACATCGAAGCCGCAATTCGAACAATCTGGACAGCCCGGGAAGATCGCTATTCAGAAGGACGAACGGAACATAAAGAACCTAAATCTAAAATCGAAATGTCGTTCATTGGCGGCTGATTACGCATCCAGTGGAGGCAACATTATGTTGACCAAGACTGTTTGTGAGTTTGTATCGACTAACTTGAATCGCCATGTACCGGAGTCAGAACCGATGGATGTGGAATCGATGACAAAATAATCGCCTTGGCTCACGGAATACCCAGCATCTCGATCGTGGAACGATACGTTGGCACCAATCAATCCGTAGACATCCGCATCAGCGACCTTCCCTCCCAAAGGATTGCCATCATCAAAGCTATCTGGAGCGAGGTTCCATTGAAGCTTGGCGGGGTCGATGGTTTGGTCCAAACTTGTCAAGCGAACAACGTGAAAACCATTCGAGAGACCCCGAACGCTCACGGTGGCTTGTGGTGCACTCTTCTCGGTGGTTGTGAGTGCTCCCTGCATCAAAACAAACACCATGCTCGAAAGCATTACTGTGATGGCAAGCAGCAAAACGGTGGCGATAACGGGGCTCACTGCCTCGTCATTTTTCACCCGCCGCATGCTTCGCATGGTTCTGCTGTGTCAACGATGGGACTTGAACCAACCGATTGGAAAGGGCATGATGCCCTTGTTTTCTACAGACGCTAAAACAGCCAAACCGGTTTATCGCATTCCATGGCCCGTTTGATTCCGCCAATAGGGCCTAGGACCCTCAAGATGCCTTCAGTGATAAGGTCCCCTTTGAAGAAGGCATATCCGAAGTTTTTCGTTCGCAGTGAGTTCTTCAATGCTCGACCCATTGAAGCACGCAAACGGGTTTCATAAGCAGACAAGGGTGTCCCCTTGTTCAAGTTGTCAAGGATTGCTTCTGCTGCGAAGCATCCCGAAATAATCGCTTGAGAAATACCGCCACCGTTGCTTGGCATCACCAAACCCGCAGCATCGCCAACAGCGAGCGTTGACCCATCGACCATGGTTTTCACCGGCCCTCCCATCGGGATCCATCCGCCACCCCAAGACAGAATTTCGAATCCAAGTTCATCACAAAAGTCCTGGAGATGTTCTTTCAAGTTTCCCTTGAGGTACCCCGCCCGAACGCCAAGACCAACGTTGGCCGTGTTCGGACCTTTGGGGATGATCCAGGCATAGCCGGATGGAGCAACGGAACCGAGGAATACATCAAATGTCTCAGGCACATTCCCTTGCACTTGAGCGTACATAGTTGGCACTTGGTCCTGTGGTCTATATTTTTCATCATCGCCATGACGGAGGCGCCCGACGTGGGCAAGAGAACCACTTGCATCGATTAAGAAGTCAAACGTATAGCGGCCTTTGGTGGTGACCACGACATCACGATTTGCCTTTGATTGATGTTGAATCTTTGTCAAAGCCTCCTCCATCTGAACTTCCGCTCCTGCATGAATGGCTTTGTCCGCCAAGTACCCATCAAAGTGTAAACGATGGCCAGCAAAGGCATCGAGATCAAAATGGTAGGCTTTCCCTGAAGGTAAGAAGACGCGCATGTTGTCCAAATTATGGAGTTTCAGTCGGTCTGGGAATTGAAAGTAATCATACAACCAAGTGTGGTCCTCGAGGTTGGAAAAAGTGCCGACTACTTCACCCCAATTTGGGATGCATTCACCGCACTGTGCTGGATTTCCGACAATAGAACGCCGTTCGATCATCAAAACATCAAGGCCTTCTTCTGCCAGCCGCTGGGCACAAGCGGAACCTGCCGGTCCTGCTCCAATGACAATCACTTGTCGATGCTTCATTTCTTTTCGAGCCATTGCATCCCTCAGAGGTGGCGGTCCATGACGTAGTTGGTGACGTGCAGCATCAAATTCTTCGCTTGGCTATCAGGGAAGGCGTCGAGTTCCAAAACAGCTCTTTCAAGATGCGTTCGCACGAGAATTTCGGCGTAAGAAAGGCTGTCTGAACGCTCGAGAAGCCTCATCAATTCGTCGAAATCATTGTCATCAAAATCTTCGATAATGTCTGCCAATCGTTGGCGTTCTTTCCCATGGGAAAGTGTCAGTGCATGAATCAACGGAAGCGTCATTTTCCCTTCGATCACATCAGCGCCGCGGGGTTTCCCCATTCGCTCATCGCCGCGTAAATCAAGCAGATCATCCACAAGTTGGAATGCGACACCGAGTTCCATCCCAAAGCGACCAAGTCCGGCGGCTTGTTGTTCAGAAAGACCAGCTACGAGGCCTGCTGCATGGCAGCCAGAGGCGAACGGTCCGGCGGTTTTCCCTCGAACGATTGACAAGTAGTCCTCTGGCGAGGTTGCAAGGTTGAGGACGTGGTCAAGTTGATGAAATTCTGCGACGGCAATATCTGCACAGCATTTGGCCATTAAACGGACAATCTTTTCCTCATAGCGACCGCCAAGACCGAACCCCTGGACGAACAACCAATCACCGGCGATCACGGCTTTAGCCAAACCTGCTCGGCTGTGAATCGTTTCGACACCGCGTCGCATTGAGGCTTCATCATTGATGTCGTCATGAACCAATGTAGCGGTATGAATTAATTCGAAGGCAAGAGCCAACGGCATGACCTCATCTGCGTCTTGCCCGCCTGCGATTTCATGGGCGAGTAAGATCAGCAGCGGCCGCAGACGCTTTCCACCGGCAAGAAGCATGGATGCGCAGAGTTCAGCAACCTGCCCAGCATCATTCTCCAATTCCTCTTCAACGAGCGCCTCAAGGGCGGCATCGACATGAAGCCGCATAACTTCAAGCTGGTCGCTTGCTTCCAACCCTATGTTCGCCACGGATGTTCCTACAACGGTGCCCTTCTTAACCGGTAGTCTCCGCCCTTGTAATGTGAGGAGCAATCTTCACCGAGGTGAGATGATAACAGAAAAGGTACGCCTTGAGGTTCTCACCACCCCATCAAACGGGGACGGAGTACGCCGACAGATTGAGAAAACAATCGAGACAAACCGTACGAGATTTGACTTTGTAATGAAGCAACTTCCTCACATGGAAACAGCCATTGAGACATTGCAAAATGGACATGGCGACCTCTTAGCAATGAGCGCTCACCAATGGAAAGACTTGGCCCATGAGGGTTTGACTGTTGTTGGCGTGTTACCGAGAAGGGAACCCACTTGGGTGCTTGTCTCTGATGATAAGCCAGAATACTTGCAGTCGAAAGCAATCGTTGTTTGTGACCATGTCCTCCTACGTCGACAGATGAGACGCTCCCGGGCCGATTTGATTTTGATGGAATCACAAGCATTCGCCGACTCGATCTCGAAAGGACCGGTCTTTGCAGCCCTGGAACCCGAAGATCGCACCTCATGGTTGGAAGAACAACGCCAAAAAGAAACCTTAGACGGGTACATTGTCTCCAGAGGAAAGCACGCTGACTTGAAGTTCAAAGCACGCCGGCACACCCTCGGACTCCAACGTGAAAATCCAGAGCGAACCCATTTCATTCCGCCACCTCTTCACGGGTTTACCCTGCTCGTTTCCCGAAGTGGTTTTCCAAGTGCAAGTGTTCAATCAATGTGTGACAATGGCGCATACCTCTCCCATCGAATGGAGGCGGCGTTCTTGGCCTCAATTCCAGAGGAACTTCATGGAATCACTGGTATCTTTGTTGAACAGCGCAAAATCGCTGCAATCCTCAGGGAAGCAAACCGCTCTGAAGACGATCAAACACTCGAAGGCGTCTTGGACATAAACAAGAAAATCAAGATCGCAGGCCCGCGTCTTGAAATGAGAATGGAGACGCTGAATCATTCTGGAACGGTCACAGCCGGTGCAGAGCGTGTGTGTCCAGTTGAAGAAAGCCACATGGGCATGGTCAATGTTCTGAGAGAATTCCATATCCTTCTCGATATGATGCTAAATGAGCATCCCGAGATTCCACGTCAACACATTGGTCTTCCTGAGGAATTCAGCATGGCTCGTCCGCCTTTGCTCGATCTTACCACCGTTCATTCAGCTTCTTCCGAAGAAGAGTGAGCGTCACCCAGCAAGGCACTGTACCCTTGATGTTCGATGTATGCTTCAAGTTCAACCATCTCTGCTGGTTGGTTGTCCTGGCATAATTCCATGATGGCGTCATCGATTTCTCGTCCGTGCCTTTCCCATGTCCCAGCTTCGCGTTGAAGATCCGATGCGAACCGTTCAACAACTTCCACCGCCGACAATGTGGGGTTCAAAACCGTACCCAGGGAAGCAACAACTCGATTGTTCGTCAGCCGCAACTTTCGCAACTTTTTGGATAAAGTGATGAGTGTTTCTTTCAATTCCTCAACATTATTTGATTTTGAAAATTTGCGTTGGGCTCGTTCGAGGTCCTTTCGCATAACTCCGACTCCGGCAACGATCGCTACTTTTGATTTTGATGAATCGAGGATCACATTCTCCGCCTCTCTGAGTCGAGAGGCAAGAGCATCTTCAAATCCAGAACGTTGTTTACGGAGATCTCCTTGAATCATTTGTTTAAGCGACTCAACCATCTCATGAGCATCCTTCAATCCGATCTTCGTCGCCTTGACGGTCTTGCCCATAACCTACGATTTAGCCGACGGGTATTGAAACCATTGCTAACCATCAGACTCAACTCTTGATTTCGACTTTGATGGTACTTCATCATCCTTGGAAACGCTTGTTTGGCCTTCACATCACAGCGAAGGCACATATACTCCTTTGAGCCGAAAGCCAACAGAAGGTGCTGTGATGGTGGACAAGGGGGAACTGCTATCCGAACTCTATCAAGCCAGGTTTGACGGTTTGAAGGAAATCGCCGTTGCTTACAACATCCCCAAAAGCGGGTCTGTTGAAACATTGAGGGCGAGGTTGATTCAACACCTCATTTTAGATGAATGGGATTTAACACCTGAGGGCATCAAGAATTTGATGAACAATGAACTCGGTGAATTGCTCGCCGTGTTAGGCATCAAGAAATCGGGCTCTCTAAGAGCAAGAAGACAACGCCTTTACCTCCACCTCAACCATGATGCTAAGCGATTGATCCCCGAATCACTCGATACGATGACGAGGGATGAACTCCATGCTCTTTGCAAAATTCTTGAACTGCCACTCTCTGGAGCAAAGCAAGCCCTCCTCATTCGAGTTGCAGGCGTTCTAGCATCGCAAGATGGTGGGTGGGGTAAAGTGAAGAAAAGCCTCCGAAGACCTCGCAGCAACTCAACAAAACTCCCTTCACCGGCTGCAGCCTTGCCGCAACCCGATCAAAAACCGAAGGTCATCATCGACCAACACGATGCAGTGATCGAGGCCGCCGAGACGTTTGTGTCTGAGCACCCAGAGGGTTGGACTTTCGAAGAAGAAACGGAACTGCGTACAGAACTTGCCCAAGAAGGCATAGCGGTCTCCAAGGCACCCATTGCCTCCACATTGGACAAAGCATTGCGCAGTGTTGCATCAACTCAACCTACTGTCGAAGAAGCCCCTTCGATGGTTCAAGTCGCACAGACTGAACTACCTGGGGATCATTCATTGGAAGTTGAAGCTGCACTTTTGGAACTTCAAGCAAGGCTCGCAGAAATTGAAGCAGCAGGCCGAGATTTCCTTGCCGTCAGCACCACGAGTGAGAACGATGACCTTGAGGCATTTATCCAGAGTTTGAAAGGCCATGGTTTCGCCACTGAAATTCCGGCTGTCCAGGATTCCATTCGCACGACGCTGATGGGCCTAGAATACCGATCCCAAGCAGAAAAAGACGCCATGTTCACAATGCCAAATTCGTGGAGAGAGCGCGAAGCACTCCGAATGTTCGAGAACACCCGAGAAGGATTGCGTGGTCAACTGGACGACACCCTAGCCGCCCACAAAGGGGACCTGGTGAAGGCACGGATGGCTTTCGAAGAAGTCGGAGGTTCCATGGGCCTTGATCTTAACATTCCAAGCGTTTCAGGAAGGCTTCATGCCTTGTTTGACCTCCACGTCGATATCAATCAAGCGCAAGCCCTCCAAGACCCTGCGCTCGCTCGAAGAAACCGAATCCTTCGAATCCTACAACATGGCGCAGTCCACATGAAGAGCAGTGAACGAAACACCATCGACCGTTTGGAACGCAACATCGTCGCTTTCGAGGAACTCGTCGAGACCGTTCTCGAAAGCAGTGAAGGCACCTTTAGCGAACCTCAACAAGCGCTCGTCATCCGATTTTTGGAATCCAGAGGGTATGATGTCAACACCGTCGACCTACGGCCAAGAGTGTTGGCATGTGCTGGCATCATTGGAGCCGAACTCGGATTTATCTCACCGGCAGAAATACCACGCATCGCTCCAGGGATTATGATCTCAGACACACAAGTCGATGCAATTGTCCTCGAACTGAAGGCCCTTGCTGAAGCATTCAAACCCGTCAGTGACACTGAGAAATCTGAACCAGAAATTGAACTTGGTTCGTCTGTTGCGGATGCTTCAGAACGTGTGCAATCCGCTCGTTCAAAGATTGATCACATCGATGAGCTCTTGGCTCGCCTCCGTGGATGATCAACGGCTTGCGTAGAAACTTTGAATCAACTTCGTGACTCGTTGGATGTCCTCAACGTCTCTCGAAATCATATCATTCAGAATTGCTTCCCTCTGAGAGACGTGCTTCTCAAACATATCCGGAGAAATACCAGCTGCTTTACAGATGGTCTCACGAAGTTTTGACGGAATACCTGTTTCTTCGATTTGGTCGGTCGCTGCGTTGTACTTCCAGATGATATTGAGACGAGGTTTGTCGCCTTCCATTCCTGCAACTTCAGCCACTTCTGTGATCTTACGAGCCGTTTTGCCATTGACGTGAAGACGGGCTTGGATAATAATCAAATCAAGTCCACTGAGCATGATTGGTGGAACACTCATGGGTGGATTGATCATTCGAGTGACTGTTTCTTGGGCAGTGTTAGCGTGCAGTGAACCGAATGAACCATCGTGGCCAGTGTTCATTGCTGTGAGAAGAGTTGCTGCTTCGGGTCCACGTACTTCTCCAACAATAATCCGGTCAGGACGCATACGAAGGCTCGACTTCAAGCAATCATTCATGTCGATCTCAGAGGTTCCATCAGGACGTTCTCTTCGGGTTTCCATGCGGAGCCAGTGGTCGTGGTAAACCTGCAATTCAGCAGTGTCTTCTACGGTCAATAGGCGACGGTCCCAAGGAATAAACATGCCCAAACAATTGAGCGTCGTGGTTTTTCCGGATCCAGTACCACCTGCAATCACGAAGTTTGCTGGACGGCTGTCGAGGCCTTCAATCCAAACCCACATCATTGCAGCCAGCCGGGTGTTCACCGTACCGAACTTGATGAGATTGATCATCGTAAGAGGGTCTTCCTTGAATTTACGAATGGTGAGGGTTGGACCGTCAGGCGAGACCGGGGGGATGGTACCGTTCACACGGGATCCATCATGCAAGCGACCATCGAAAATGGGCACCATACCTGGGCCGTCACCAAGAGGCACGTTGGTGTAAGAGGCAATGTTCTTGGCAATTTGCAGACCAGATTCATTGTCGATAATGAGGTTTGTACGGCACATACCATACTTCCGATGTGCAACTTTGACTTCTTGCTCTCCACCGTTGTACATGACTTCTTCGAGGTTGTCATCATCAAGCAGGAGTTGAAGATCTCCGTGAGGGTTTGGTTCTGCAACGCCGTCGACGTGGTAAATTGGAGAAGGATGGTTTCCTTCAGTGTAAATCGTCACGGTTCCATATTGTTCTAAAATTGTTTGAGTCATCGGTTTAACCTCCAATCATAACCACGGCACCAAGGTAAAGTCCCATAGAAAGTGCAATCCAAAGTGGCATCCACCAAAGAGCATCTTTGAATCGGCCAAGCATGCGTCCTGAAACGCCGAGCGCAACGGCTGAAGCGGCTCCAAAGAAAAGGGCAAAGGTTTGGTTGAAACTGTCAATCTGGAAACCACTCGATGCAGGTGCAAACAGACCGACAATGAAGGCAATCAGAACTGGTAAACCGATCGACACAAACATCACAATCAAGAGACCCCGGCCAAGAAGTTCCTCTTCCCGGGTGTTCATGAGGTCGTTGAGGCGTTCATAATCCATTGAAAGGTCGGAAAGAATTTGTTGCAATGGGGCGTCTTGTTCGATCGCCGTCTCGATCAAAACCATCACTCGCTGGACTTGAGAGGAACGGGTCTTGGCGGCAAAGGCCGAAAGAGCAGCATCAAAGGAGGACGAGTGGCTTTCTTCGAGGGTCTGAACCAAAAGAGCTCCAAGTGGACCTTGTAAGTTCCTTGATTGTTCCATCATTGCTTCCTGAATACCACGTCCTGCACCGACTGTGTCAGACAAACCCTCGAGAAGACCGGGCAATGCATTCTCTATAGAACGGCGCCTCTTGCGTTCAAGCATGGGTGGTATACCACCTGCAGCACACGCCATACCGATCACTGAAAGGTAGAGTAAAAGAGGGCTACCATTGAAGGTCTCGAGCAATCCAAACAACATGAATTCACAACCCCGGGTCCTTCGTATGGGCCTTCAAGCCAATCATCATCATGCCGAGAAGCGTGAACACGAGTCCACCTTTGACAACAGAATTGATCATGCCTTGATCGATCGAGCCAACAATTGCCTCTGCTCCATCACCAAGCAGTTGAGGTACAAGCCCTACGATGGCGAGAATGATTGGACCAATCATTCCGATTGAGAGTAAAGTTTCAGGGACTGCGCCGAGTTCCTCGATGTATTTCTTGACAGCTTCAGTTCGGTCATTTTCCATTCGAACACCTTGCTTACGCAAGGTTTCAACGATGTCTGTGTTTTGCGTGACGTTGGAATACATGGTGTTGAGCAACCGACGGTAGCCTTCGGTTTCTGATTTCTTTAACATGGCCTTGAGTTCTTGAGCGAGGCCTCTGGAAGAACCTTTTCGCAAACGATCCATCATCGAGGAGAAGTCCTCTGAAATGATCCCGTAGCCACCTGTACCGATGGTATGGAGTGCTGCTTCAAGTCCAACGCCAGAAGACATCAAAACATCGAGGGTACGGATGACGTAGAGAATTTCTCTCTGCTCGTCTAACTTCCGCATTCAAACACCTCAAACAATATCTTCAATCAATTCAAACATGAATTTCTCACTGTTGCCTTCGTATTCCATGACAGAAAACAAGACCTTGACGTCGCGTTCTTCGAACGGATCATGGACGTAGGGTTGGCCGCTGCGGAACATGCTGAGGATCCTCTTGTAATCTTCAAGGCTGATTTCACCTCTTACGGTGTAAACAGTTGACTCAGAGCCCTCGTCGTGTAGGTTATCGCCTTCTTCTCCACGAATGATTGTTCGTGTCAATCGACGCGTCAACCGAACATGGATATCGCAATTTGGTATTCGTACCCAATCAGAACTCGATGTCCCAGATGCGGGACGAATAAAGAAATCTATTCCAGCCATGCAGTTGACCCCTGTCCTCTGCACGCATTGAGAGGGTATTCAATGTTGGGGGTGAAACAACTCAAGAGACGATTCTAAACCAGCCAAATCGAGGTTCATGGAGTGTCCCTTCATTTGACAATTCATCGAGTTTCGATTCTGCTACTTGACGATCGATGCCACGAGCACCCGCGTTGGTGAGTACGGTCTCGAAATCAACACCGTCACCCTGGTCAAGTTGACCGATAATGGCCACCAATATGTCTTTTGCATCATCCTCGGCAGGACCTTCCGGTGATTCTTCACCGTCGATTTTCGCCTGTGGTGGCGCAGCTGGTTGGCTTGCTGCCTCCATTCGACCTTCAGCAATGTCCAGTGCTTGCATGACGTTCAGGGTGTAATTCTCGGTATCGATGTCTCCGTAGTGGTTGCGGGACAAAAGAAGTCCTTCGACCATGTTTTCAGGAACACCAGCAGCGCTGAGGCCTTCTTTGGTAGGCTCAGCACCAAGAGAATCACTGTGGATTTTCATTCGCTGAAGCGTTCCTTCAGCGGCTCGAGTGAGCCAGAGTGCGTATGTTTTCGCATCGATCTCACAGGCTTCTTCGGGACGAAGGGATGTGTAAACTGCACCTTCATCGGTTTGATACCAGCGAGATTTCGCCGTCATCAACAACAACACAGGTTCACCGACTTCTGTCTTTTCGACGAGTTTCAAGGTCAGTTCGCGCATTGATTCAGAAGCATAATCGCCGACTGAAAAGTAATGGACGCCAGAAGGATCCCGCATTTGACCCTGGTAGAGGGTTGAACCGTTGGAGGTTTCACGTACTTCCAAGCGTTCGAGCAAACCTGCAACAATCACACGGTTCACTTTCGCACCAAGTTTGGTGATAACAAAGGACGGGTCATACTCTCCCGATCCCTTTTCGTTCAATGTTGCTTCACTGAATTCAGAAGCAAGCATGTGCCAAGCCGGTTGTCGGCGTGCGCGTCCACCTGCTTGCATCAAGACACCCCCCAGTGGGCTCGCAATTCAGTCGCACGCATGCCTGCGTCTTCTTCGATAATTGTTGCATCATCGGCGAGCATCATTGCTCCTTGTTCATCGACAATGGTTCGACCAGAGGCCTGAACGGTTCGGCCGAGCAAAAGACTTCTCAACGATTGCACAAAGGCCATTTGCCCCTCGTCGTCAACCGCATCTTTCATTTGACCTTCATCCATTCCAATCAAGCCAAGCGTAGCGCTTTTGTTGGTGAGAAGTGAAACACTTGAGCGCCCATCATCCATCACAAGGCGCAAGCGAACGTCGCTGTTTCCATCGTTCGGTCCATGTTCGGCGCATGCGCCTTCTCGTAGGACACGGCGGCACTCTGTGCACCGTTGAATGAAACCTGAGTCCTCTCGGACACTGACCACAACGGCTGATGTGGAGACGCCAACACGGCTGCCTCCGGTTGCCATTTCATGAAGATCGACTTCTGCTGTATGATTGGTGAGGTCGAGTGAATCATCCCACGGTGTTTCTTCGAGGATTTCCACTTGATCCATTGTATCGACGGTGATGTCAGGAATTCCTTGCCATGCACGCACACGGACGGCCTTCAAACGGACCGTCATCGGGAGCTTGTCGTCGGTGATGGGCAATTCGCTCCATGCACTCATTCTGCATCGACCGGTTGGATCTGCAATTTGACCAGACCACAAGAATCGCTCTTCGCCATCCCGTGTGAACGAGCGCTTGGCCCATTCAGTGATTTGGACCACTGCATCGATGTCCCTTGCTCCATCTCGGAATTGAGAGATGGTCAGGACGGTTTGTTGCGACAAGGCATCGGCATTTGCGAAATTCTTGTCATGGAACACCTCGACCTTGGTCGTTCGACCAAAGTTCAGTTCTGGAGTGTCCCTGAAGGTACGAACTTGGGCTCCATCAATCTTGAGGAGGCTTCCAATTTCATGTTCGAATGGCTCCCAAGAGAGGAAACCAATCGTTCCACTCTCGTCAGCAATGCGCCCTCGTGTGATGTCGAGCGAACCTGAACCATCCTTCTTGTGGATTTGATCAGGGCGAGCGGCGAGCACTCGGCCAACGACACAAACATAGCCATCAGCTGGCAGAGAGTTGATCTCTTGAGCCTCACCTGGCGCAACAACTGGACGGGTGCCTTCTCGAACAATGGCAATCCGTGTCGATTGATTGATGTTGAGCGACATTCGACCTTGGTATTCGTTGACCGAAGCACCTTCGATGCGGACGATCGAACCAGGTGCGAGATTTGCGCTTGGCCCCCAATCCTTGTACTCCCATCGGGTTTTCTCTCCGTTTTCTTCCCAAGGGTTGTCTTCAAGAAGTCCGAATGCAATTTGCTTTTCCTCACCACGGATGGTTTGTTCCCGCATGTTGTGGGAGATGATTTCCACTTCGATTTCGATGTCTTTGTCATCCCCGCTGAGTTCACTCAAACGGCTGACTTTCTTCGAGTTGCGAGGGGCTGAAGATCCTCCCTGTGAAGGGCTTTTGTTGGTTGGAACAGATTGTTCGCCTTTGAATCGACGCAGGATTGAGCGCATAGCATCCTGTGGTGGAATGTAGAACTCCGTCTCATATTTGGCGAATGCCTCGGCGACCTCTTTTGGGTCTGCATCAGGGCATTCACTGAGAATGGCGTTGACGTGCGTTTCGTACTTTTCAGACATAAACAAGCACCTCGTCAGATGTTTTCGTTTGAATCCTGTTCAGAGAACAGGCTGCGGGCTTTCGTGCGGATTGGTTGAGTTGGTACACTCCCTTGACCTCCATAGTAACAAAGAGACCCGACGAAGGGACTTAAAGAATGCCGTTGAAGTTTTTGACCAACAGCAAACACTGGCGGATTGAAGAAGTCAATCACGCGGGGTTAACTCTCAAGCCTTGCATTAAAAGAACATCTGGCAAATGCATGCTTCCAGAGGAGTACGAGCCTTGGACACGCACCTCATCGCCGAGGTGAACATCTGCTGAAAGCGCCTTAGCGAGGTTACCAGACAGCCCAGCCTGTTTGACGGGGCCGAGGATCGAACCGCCCTCAACACGCAGAATTGTGCTTGTTGTGACTGAAAAGTCACCGCTTGTAGGGTTGGCAGTGTGTGCTCCCATCACGCTGTGCACGATGTAACCGTCTTCCATTCGTTCCAAGAGAGCGTCTTGTGCATGGCCGCCGTTTTTCGAAGTCATCGTAAGATCGCTGCATCCTGTGCCGGGTGGTGCTTGGTGCCCTCCACGGACAGCACAGCCAGTGGTTTCGGCGCGTTCAATACGACCTTCAGCCACCTGTTGAGCAGCATCACGGGTCGACCAGAGGGAACCGACGAGGCGCCCTTGATCGACAAGGGTTTGGCGACGGGTAGGCACGCCTTCCCCGTCACGAGCGCTTGATGATTTGCCACCGTCCATTCGCCCATCATCAATGAGCGAGAGGTCGTCAGCCAAGACGATTGTTCCTTCTTTCCCGGACCAGAACGATTCATTTCGGACCAGACGATCGCCACGAACGGCGGTAGGAACAACCATCGAAAACAAGGGTGAAAAACCTTCACTGGTCATCATAACAGGTGCTTCATGAGGCTCACTGCTGACTTCGATTGGACCTCGAGTGACTTGAGCCCAGTTGACTGCGCTCGCAATGCATGAAGGAACGTCAGGCAACAACCGATGACCTGAATCACCCTCATAGGAACTGGTTAATTCGTCGTCTGCATCAATCGAAACTTGGACGCCGAGTCCATGTGAAGTCGTGATGCCAGATGCGTCGATGCCTTCGCTGGAGAGAATGGCAGAGGCAGTCGCACCGACGCCAAGGCCACCGCCGGTTACGACGGCCCGACCATCCAATGATGCAACTTCACTGAGCACTGCATCAGCCTGCTCGAGCAAATCTTCTGGTCCAAGGTTGAGGATCCGTTGATCGCACAAACCGTTGACAGGGGCTGCGTCTTGCGCACTTGGCAAGACAAAACCAGCGACAGATGGTGAAGCACGAGCAATGTCGAGCGCTTGCTTAATGGCAGGGGTTGCTGAATCAGCATCGACAAGGTAAGCGTAGCCAAAGCGACCATCTTCCAAGACGCGAATACCATACCCACCTTCACCACCACCGGCAGCAAGTGAAATTTTCCCCGCCTCGATATCGAGTTGGTGGCCGTAGGATTGGAAAGCCACAACTTCCCACTGAGCAACGCCCTCTTGTTTGCAGAGGTTGCCAATGCTGCGGCAACCTTGGTTGATGCGATCCAATGCGTCATCTGGAAGCATGATCATCCCACCAAAGCCTGAGAAATTCGCATAATCGGACCGCCGTCGCCGACAGGCACCGTTTGCCCTTTCCCACAGAAACCAGGGGCTGCAAGGCGAGCATCTTTTGTCAATCCATCAACATCTTTCAAGATTTGAAGGGTTAAACCGCTGACACTGACGTCTTTGAGAGGTTTTGTGAGTTCACCGTTTTCAATCAGCCAAGCTTCTTGTGCAGCGAACTGGAACGAACCTCGGCCCGTGTCAACCTGTCCACCGCGTGAGCCACATGCGTACACGCCGTAGCTGATGTCTTCGATCAATTCATCCAAGTCGTTGTGTGTGCCTCCTTGGATGAGGGTGTTTGACATTCGTACGAGTGGATGGTGAAGTCCGTCTTGAGCACGAGCACCTGCGTTGGGATCGATTCCAAAGTGATGAGCGGTTTCTCGATGGTTGAGGTATTCGGTGAGCACACCGTTCTTAATCAAACATTTTTCACGTGTGTTAAGGCCCTCGTCATCGATTGGATGAGCGCCATAACCGTCACGAAGGGTTGGATCATCAACCACTGTGACAATGCTGTTGCCGATGGTTTGACCAAGCTTGCCATCGAGGCAGGAATCCCCTGCTGCGACAAGGTCTGCTTCGCAAGGGTGACCCAATGCCTCATGGAT
>MDTF01000141.1_pt1 | contig 24972 bp, 24 predicted proteins | sample 811191 | NCBI WGS metagenome assembly MDTF01 (sample SAMN05326649, study PRJNA326480) | marine metagenome | isolation source: seawater | place: Southern Ocean | collected 2011
ATGATTAAGGGTAGGAAAACCGAACCGAAGTGGAGGGTTCTAGTCAAATTTTCTTCCTCATGCTCATAAGGTTCTATCAAACTCCATTCAGTTATAGGGAATTCTAAAAGTCTAGCAGATCCTGGCGAAAAAAACGTTCTTTTTCCAGTTAGAAAAACATGTAGTGAACTCATCGTATATCCAGGGGCTATTAACACCAATGTTTCTATTGAATTACCGGTCTTTTTAATAAATTGAATACAGTCTTCAGGTCCACAATCTTGAAGATTGGCGTGTACGCAGATCATATTATCATGGTCAATATCATAGGTGTTACACAGGTTTTTGGCGACTTTTTGAGCTTTTGAAAAAGAAGAGGTATGTACGAAGGTGGCGTCTTTGATAAAGGCACGTTCAACGTTGGATAAAAAAACTTTACCCAGTGCTTTTTTTCGTGCTTTAAATAAGCCAAAATACTTCGGACGCTTCAATAAAGGGCATCTGATTAGGATTATAGATTTCATACTGATTTAGCAAAGGTTTGCACAAGATAAGCAAAATTTAACATTTACCACAGAATAGTTCTTATTTAGCTCGATAAGAGGGTGGAATTTTTACCTTTGAAGTCTTAAAATTGTACAACACATGTCTGAAGATAATAAAGTGATTTTTTCTATGGTGAAGGTGAATAAAAACACACCTCAAGGAAAACATATACTAAAAGATATTTACCTCTCTTTTTTCTACGGTGCTAAAATTGGAATTATCGGATTAAACGGATCTGGTAAATCTACTGTGATAAAAATCATAGCAGGATTAGATGAAGCTTACCAAGGAGATGTGGTCTGGAGTGATGGATATTCAGTGGGGTACTTGCCGCAGGAGCCTAAGCTTGATCCAGACAAAACTGTGAGAGAGATTATAGAAGAAGGGACACAAGAAGTCGTGGATGCTTTGAAGAAGTATGAAGAAATAAATCTACGTTTCGGAGATGAAGAGATATTAAATAGTCCAGATAAGATGGCAGCTCTAATGGATGAGCAAGCCAAGGTTCAGGATGTGATAGAAGCACTCGGAGGATGGGAGCTAGAAACCAAGTTAGAAATAGCTATGGATGCACTTAGAACACCACCACAAGAACAAAAAATAAGCGAGCTATCAGGAGGAGAGAAAAGAAGAGTAGCATTGTGCAGATTACTTCTAACTGAGCCAGATGTACTTCTATTAGATGAGCCTACGAATCACTTGGATGCTGAGTCTGTTCAGTGGCTAGAGCTTCACTTACAGCAGTATAAAGGAACTGTTATCGCAGTTACCCACGATAGGTATTTCTTAGATAATGTAGCAGGGTGGATCCTAGAGTTAGATAGAGGAGAGGGGATTCCATGGAAAGGTAATTATACCTCGTGGTTAGAGCAGAAAGGGAAAAAATTAGCTACAGAAGAGAAGCAAGAGTCTAAACGTCAGAAACTCTTGGCTAGAGAGCTAGAGTGGAGTAAAATGAGTCCTAAAGGGAGAAGAGCGAAGAATAAAGCCAGGCTTAATAACTACGACAAGCTTATGAGTGATGGAGGAAGAGATCAGGATGCTATGCTGGAAATCCCTATTCCTAACGGACCTAGATTAGGAAATAATGTTATCGATGGAGAAAGTGTTACAAAAGCTTTTGGAGATAAGTTGCTTATCGATGGTTTAGACTTCAAATTACCACCAGCTGGAATAGTTGGAATTATAGGGCCAAACGGAGCAGGAAAGACTACACTATTTAGAATGATGATGGGAGAAGAAACTCCTGATTCAGGTAAAATTTCTATAGGTGAAACTGTGGAAGTAGGATATGTAGATCAAACTCACCAAGATTTAGATCCAAACAAATCTGTATGGGAAGTCATCAGTGGAGGAAATGAAAACATAGAAATAGGAGGGAAGAAAATCGTTTCCAGAGCTTATGTAAGTAGGTTTAATTTCACAGGAAGTGATCAGCAGAAAAAAGTAGGTGTACTCTCTGGTGGTGAAAGAAACAGACTTCACTTAGCCATGACTCTAAAAACAGAAGCCAACGTCTTACTTCTCGATGAGCCTACCAATGATATAGATGTAAATACACTAAGGGCCCTAGAAGAAGGGATTTTGAACTTTGCAGGATGCGCAGTAGTAATATCGCATGATAGATGGTTCTTGGATAGAATTTGCACACACATCATGGCATTTGAAGGAGATTCTCAGGTGTATGTATTCGAAGGGACTTACTCCGAGTATGAAGAGAATAGAAAGAAGAGACTAGGAGATGTAGGGCCTAAAAGAATTAAATACAAGAAACTAGTTCGATAAGACTCGGTTAATCTATTTCTAGCAGATACATCATCAACTTAGGGTGGATAAGGTTGAAATTTGGGCTATGGGTTTGACGTGTGTATTAGCCTTTGGCTCATGTTCATTCCTCAGGCGTATATCTTATGTTTAGGCCAGTTGAATAGGTGCACTTTCTCCAGTGGGTTAATTGAGTTAAACACATAAGTACGCTTTTGGCAGCCGCGAAGACGGGTTAGATTTATCAGATGAGCTCATGAAGTAACGAAGTACTATTTAGTCTTTACTCCAAGAACACGATAATACATAAAACCATTTTTTAGCCAAAATAGAATCTGCTTTTAATCGTAAGATACGAATGCATTACCTCAGAACAGGGAATGCTTACTTCGCCATCAAAAGCTTCTGTTTTCATAGAGCAAGTCTATTTCCGCTGGCATTAGGGCGCATAAAGAAAGCAGCCTTTACACTAGAGTTAATCTATACTCACTAGCTCTATATCGAAGATAAGAACAGCATCTCCGCCAATGTTACTGTTTCCTGTAGGGCCATAGGCTAAAGAAGAAGGAAGTAGAATAACACCTGAGCCACCCACTTTAAATAATGGAATTCCCTCCTGCCATCCCTCTATAACCGAGGTTAATGAAAAAGAAGCACCGTCATCAGTGCTCTGGTCGAATACACTTCCAGAAGGATGGTATCCTTCATAAATAACGGTTACATCAGATAAAGAATTCGGGTTTTCTCCTTCCCCTGCCACATCTATAACGTAATGCAAACCAGAAGCAGTAGACTGTGCCACTAAATTATTGTCATCCAAGTAGTCTTTGATAATCTCTATATCCTTTTCTAGTTGACGTTCTTCAGATTTCTTACAAGCGTTGCAAAGCAAAATCATTCCTAACGCAATAAATAGTATTCTTTTCATGGTAAATATTCTAGGTGTTAAAATTAAGGATTAGCTGAAAAACTCCATCAGTTACGGCAGCCATTTTCTCATAATTTAAAGTAGACGGTAAATCCGAAGGCATATGATAGTTGGCATTTCTGTAAAAAGAAGTGTCGGTAATCATTAAAGCGCTATACCCTTGGTTCCAGTAATTAAAGTGATCAGAAAAATCGATTCCCGGAATAGAAACAGGAGCAGATACAGAACGAACATTCACTGTTTTCTGTGCCTTCATTCCTCTTCTCACTTTTCTGAGAAAATCACCTCCACCAAATTTACTCACCAGACTAATGTAATTGGCTTTTCCAGGGTAGATTAGTTTCATAATTCCTGCAGGGTAGCCTTGAGAACCTTTTTCCTCTGAATAAAAGCCTATCATTTCTAAAGAAATCATACCTATCAAATCCACACTGTCCTTTTTTAGTGAACGTGCATGAACAGCACTTCCCATCATAAAATCTCTAAAAAACGGAGGTTCTTCTAGGGTGTATGCCACTAAATCTATTCGGTAAGAAAGTTCAGTTTGATTTAGGTTTAATAATCGCGCCAGTTCGATGAGAGAACTCACACCGCTGGCATTGTCATCCGCTCCCTGCTGCTGTCCGCAGACATCATAATGCGCTCCGATTATTAATCGAGGAGCATCCTCAGGGCCGAAAGAGCTTATGACATTAAAATAAGTATTCTTCTTGTCGTTAAAGTTTTGCTTTTCAGTTCTATTAGAGAATTCAGATAAAGCCCTGAATACATAATTTCCTGCGCGAGTGAGCTCCTTGGTGTTATTCCAAGTTCGGTATACAGAGTCATTGCACAGGGAATCTACAGATGACCTCATTAGGTTAGCGTCTGCGGTGTGGGTAGGTTTCCGCTTTTTCTTATTCATCTCTGTAGCTCCGAGCGTGAAGAAAGGAGAACTACACAATAGAAGAACCAAAAAAGAGATTTTGAAGAACCGCCTATTCACTAGGAGTGGTTTGAAACTTAGCTTTCTTAGAGCCCCTATACATCTCATATTTAATAAACTTACACTCTAGAGGTCCGTTCATTAATGGAATTTTTCTGCTAGGTCTTAACCCTACATTCTTAAATGCTTCTTTATTAGAGCTAATTATCCATGCATCAAAACCATCAAAATCACTTTTCAGTTTATCGCCTACTCCTTTATATAAAGTAAGTACATCCAGTGTGTTTAGCCTTTCACCATAAGGAGGATTCATGATGATAACACCCGGTTCTCCAGTGTACTCTAAATCACTAAACATCGTTTTCTGAAAAGAAATATGTTCACTAAATCCTAATCCTTTAGCTGCATCTTCAGCTATCTCTATGGCTTTGTAATTACCGTCTGTTGCTAGAATAGGAGCTTGGGGCTTGGTGATTCTAGCCATAGCTTCCTTTTTAACTTTAAGAAAAAGAGCTTCATCATAATTTTTCCAATTCATAAAGCCGAATTCTTTTCTTAGAATATTAGCTGGAGTATTGGTAGAAACCATGCATGCTTCTAGCGCTAGAGTTCCAGAACCACACATTGGATCTAAAAAGGGTTTGTCTGGAGTCCAGCCCGATAGTTTTATCATTCCAGCCGCCAATACTTCATTTAATGGAGCCCCGTGACCAGATTGTCTATATCCTCTTTTATGAAGTCCGTCACCAGAACTGTCCAGTGAGATATCAAACTCAGCTTCGTTTACGTGGATGTTTATTTTAATGTCAGGATTGACAGGGTCTACATTTGGACGTTCCCCTAAATGTTCTCTAAACATATCCACGATAGCATCTTTAGCTTTTAACGCTACGTACTTCGAGTGATTAAAATATTCAGAGTGAACAGAGGAAGTAATAGCGAAGGTTTGGTTTAAATCCATTACCGACATCCAATCGAACATGCCCACTTGCTTATAGAGCACACTTTCTTTATGAGCTCTAAACCAGAAGAGGGGTTTTAATATAGAAACCGCGCATCTCAATTCTAAATTAGCTCGGTAGAGTAGTTCAAGGTCACCTTCGAAGAAAACGGCTCTTCTTTTTTCTTGGATATTACTCGCTCCTAACTCTTTTAATTCTTCGGCTACTAAGGGTTCCATCCCCATCATAGTCTTGGCTACGTATCTTGTGTTTTTTTCTGACATCTGACTGCAAATTTCGTGTATAAAATGGGTCCTGTGAACAGAACTTTACTTTTCTCAACCTAAAGTTGTGAATTAGTTTCAGGTCTTGTTTTAGTGTACACTGCTTTTTTAGCGCATATTTACCGTGTACCCTAAGATAAATAAAGTTTTTAGAAGCTTTAAATCATAACAGTTAAGGTTCATATAGAGTGGCGTTCTGGTAAGCGCCACTTTTTTTCTGCCCTATAATTTCATAAAAAAGCCCTGAACTCTTTAGTTCAAGGCTTTTAATATCTGTTCACTAATTCTTAACCTAAGAATGGGTATTTATAATCTTTAGGAGTAACCAGTGTTTCTTTGATGGTTCTTGGAGAAACCCATCTAAGTAAGTTGATGTAACTACCCGCTTTGTCGTTAGTACCAGAACCTCTACCACCACCAAATGGCTGCTGTCCTACTACAGCTCCAGTAGGCTTGTCATTAATATAGAAGTTTCCTGCAGCATTTTCCAATACTTTCATAGCCTCAACTATAGCATATCTATCTTTAGAGAAAATAGCTCCAGTTAATGCGTACTCAGAAGTCTCATCCACCATTTTAAGCATTTCTTCCCAAGTGCTGTCTTCATAAACGTATATGGTCATCACAGGCCCGAAGATTTCTTCGCACATTGTTCTGAACTTAGGATTAGTCGTTACTACTACGGTAGGTTCTACAAAGTATCCCTTAGATCCATCATAGTTTCCTCCTGCTATAATTTCAGCATCATCTTGTTCCTTTATGAAATCGATGTAAGCAGAAATTTTATCGAACGAGTTCTTGTCTATTACCGCATTTATAAAGTTACCGAAGTCCTCAGGGCTTCCCATTTTAAATGAAGCGAGATCCGTAATTACTTTTTCCTTTACAGCAGGCCACATACTAGCAGGAACATAAGCTCTACTAGCCGCAGAACATTTCTGTCCTTGGAATTCGAAAGCTCCTCTAGAAATTCCTGTAGCTACTTCCAATGGATGTGCAGAAGGGTGAGCTACTATGAAATCTTTTCCTCCTGTCTCACCTACTATTCTTGGGTAAGTTCTATACTTGGCAATGTTCGTCCCTATAGTTTTCCATAATTGTCTGAAAACACCAGTACTTCCAGTAAAGTGTAAACCAGCAAAATCTCTATGGTTAAACACTACTTCACCAGCCTCAGGTCCGTCTACAGTAACCATATTGATTACACCGTCAGGTAAACCTGCCTCTCTGAATAGTTCCATAATTACCTGTGCAGAATACACTTGTGAGTCAGCTGGCTTCCATACTACTGTGTTCCCCATCATGGCTACACAAGCAGGTAGGTTGGCAGCTATCGCAGTAAAGTTAAAAGGAGTGATACAGAATACGAATCCTTCTAAAGGTCTATATTCTAATCTATTCCATATTCCATCGCTAGATTCAGGCTGTTGACCATAAATATCTTGAACGAAGGCTGCATTGAACCTTAAGAAATCGATTAGCTCGCATGAGGCATCTATCTCTGCTTGGTAAGCATTTTTACTTTGTGCTAACATTGTAGCAGCATTCATTTTAGCTCTATACGGTCCAGCTAATAAATCAGCGGCCTTTAAGAAGATAGAAACTCTATGTTCCCAAGGCATGTTAGACCAAGCTTCTTTAGCTTCCAATGCAGCGTTTATAGCATCTTCAACATGCTTTTTAGTTCCGAAATTGAAATGACCTATAACATGCTGATGATCGTGAGGAGGAGACATAGAAACTTTCTTTTCAGTTCTCACTTCTTCGCTTCCTATATACATAGGAACGTCTATAGTAGAGTTAAACATCTCCTTGTACTTAGCTTTAAGCTCTTCTCTTTCAGGAGTTCCAGGCCCGTAACTCAGTACGGTTTCATTAATCGGATAGGGTACGTTGTAGATTCCTTTTGACATGTGTTATTAATTTTTTTTGCGTTGCAAAGCTAGTAAAACCTAAGCAACTCAAGGTGGAAATAGAAATTGGATTATAAGTAGATTAGAATGCTCTTATCAAGCGGGTTACTATTATAATTAAGGTGTAGTATAGAGAAATGTAAAGGCTACGAATTACTGAATTTCTGCAGTTAGTCCTCTATCTAAAAGAGCAGTACACATAGGCTCTAGATCATCGTAGTCTCCTTCTTTAACAGTGCATCTTCCTTTAAAATGCACTAAAATAGTACATTGCTCAGCCTGAATAGCCTCATGGCCACATACCTTAATCAGTGCGTCTATTACAAAGTCGAAGGAGTTTACCTCATCATTGAAAAGAACTATTTTATTAGAAACAGCCTCTTCTACGAGTACATCTGAATCTTCTTGTGTATGTGTGGAGTTTGTTATTTTCATATACGAGTACAAAGGTAAATAAACCATTAGAAAATTATTCGGTTATGTGATGTGTAATTAACATCGCCTCTTTGAATAGAAGATTTAGATTAATCCATAGTTTTGGACTCTAAATGAAAGTAGAATTAATAGCAGAATTATCAGGGCACGCAGCTCCAGTTTATGCCATTCAGGCAGACGGAGAATTGCTGTATTCGGCTAGCTCCGATAGGATGTTAGCTTCGTGGTCTATGCGTCTCAATGAGCCCAATCCTTTTAGCGTAAAGGCAGAGTCTGGTATTTACTGCTTTTCTATTTCAGACTCTTTTTTAATTTTAGGCTGTTCCTCTGGAAATGTCCACGTGATAGATTTAGCCGCCAAAAAGGAAATAAAAAATTTTAAGGTTCACAAAAAAGGAGTTTACTCGATAGAGCTACTCGCAGATAAAGACCTACTTATTACTGGAGGAGGTGATGGGATTGTTAATTTTTTCAGGCTGTCTACTCTAGAGTTGATACGAAGCATTAAAATTTCCTCTCTTAAAATTAGAACGATTCTTTTTGATAAAGCTCGTGAGTTAATTTATGTAGGCTGCGGAGAAGGAATGGTGCGCGTATTTGAGCTAGATTATTTTAATGAGGTAAATAGTTTTTGTGCTTCTGAAGAAAGTGTGAATGAGATTATAAAGCATCCATCAAAACCTCTTTTAATAACGACTGGGAAAGATGGTTATATTCATTTCTGGAAGGAAGACACGTTCGAGAAATTTAGAAGTATAGCAGCGCATAATATGACGATTTATAAACTAGCCATTAGCCCCGATAATAAGTTGGCGGCTTCGGTTAGCAGAGATAAAAGTATTAAGTTGTGGGAGGTAGACTCTTTTGATATCTTAAAGAAAATAGACCGAAGAACGGATAAAGGCCATACACATAGTATAAATGATATTTCATGGATAAACGAGAATGAATTTTTTAGTGCAGGAGATGATAGGATTATCAGAAGATGGAAAATAGGAGAGTAAATCAGAAGAAGGTTTCTTTATATAAACCCCTAATACTATTGGGTTTGTGTGTGCTTTTTTTTCTTTTATGCAAGTGCTCGATTTCCGTTTATAGCTTTTATGAGTTAGTCTATTTTAAGGTTATTCAGGATGTTTTATTCGCCATACAACATGTCTCAGGTCAGCTAGGTTATATCATTCTACTGGCAGTAGTTTTAATCAAAACTCTTCTGTGTTTTACCTCTAAAGGCTGGAAAAATAAACTTACTCGACTCCTAAGAGGCCTGCTGTATATAGTTTCTAGTTTTTTCATTTTGTGGGGGTTTCATTACGCTCAACCTACTCTAGAAATCAGAGCTAACTTGAATGCAGTGGAGTTAGAAGTCTTATTGGTAAAACAAGTGGAGCGTATAAACTCACTCCGAGCAGAGATGTTTGATCTTGAATTAAGAGAGTTTGATCTAACCAAAGGGCTTAAAGAAACTCTTGAAACCAATCTGAGAAAACAAGCTGAAAATTTAAGGCCAGAAAGTAGAAGCGTTGCTTATCCTGCTTCTTTTCAGATAAAAGGAGGATTAAGAAAAATGGGAATTGCGGGCATTTATTTTCCTTTTTCGGGAGAGCCTCTTTATGATGATTCAGCCCCAGTGCTGCGCAAAACCTTTACCTACGCGCATGAGTTTTTTCATGGAAGAGGAGTTACAGGAGAGGATGAGTGTAATTATTTGGCTTATAAAACTTTAGTGAATTCTGAAGTTGCTTTATTACAGTACGTAGCTCACTTAGATGCCTTGTTAACCTTGAAGTTTTTATTGGGCAAACAAGATAAAGAAATGGGTATAATTCTAAATCAGCGCACCCTAGATGACATACGATTTTTAAGAAAGGATTCTAAAAAGTACAGAAGTTCATTTCATGCTGTCTCTTCGGTATCGAATGATTTATACCTTAAGATTTTAAGTAGTGCAGAGGGAGTGGAGGCGTATAATAGTTATGTGAAATGGATAGATTCCTGACTATCTTTTCTGAACTGTAAGCTCTACCGTATCTGTCGTTTCGAAATCAGAGGTAGATAAGGAAATTTCATTGGCTGTTATTTCGACCCTGTATTTATCAGTATATGTAGCCCTCTCATACATGTAGGAGCAGATGAGCGTATCCCGCTCAGCGTTTAGGTTCCAGGAACCCAAAGCACCCGCTCTAAAGAAATCAGAATGCAGAAGTAATCCATCCTCTTTAAAATCGAAAATCATACTCTCGAGTTCAGCTTTTAGGATTTGATGAATACCTTCAGAGTAAGGAGATATGTTGACCTCTTCTACCGTCCACTTTCCGTTTAAGGAGACAGTTGCAGGTGTACTGCAGTGAGTGAGTAGTACTGCGCATAAAGCACCCAAAATGAGTTTTCTAGCCAATGGATTCATCATCTTTTAAGTAAGAGATTAGTTCGTTTACATTTGTGGTTTGTAGCAGGTAATTGCTGTATTTATGCAGCTTAAGCAGTAAGATGTCGCTTCCTTTCATATTCTCGCTGATGGCCATATTCATCATTTGTTCGTGCCCTAAGGCATGCTCACACCAGAATAACTGATACTCTTCTTCATCCACGTCATAAGCTGCTACCAGTTTATGGATGTTAGATTGTGCAAGCTCTATAAGTACAGGAGTCTTTAGAAAGCTAATATCCCACATGTTCATATAGCCTATTCCGAAGTAAGGGTAGAGCCATTTTTTATAGGTGATCTCATTCTCTATTAATTTCTCTTCTAACAGATTATTTAGCTGATTTACCCTATCGGAAATAGTATCTTGAGGATTGAATTGGGTGTAATTAGACCACCGTTTATTAGCATTATAATACTCATAATTCCCTAGCCGTAATTTGTATTCAAATCCCTTGTCTTCATTCAGAACATAGCCCGGGTAATACCATTTAAAGCCAGATTCTTTAGCGAATTCTATTTCCATTAGCATAGTGAAAATGCCTAAGCTAAAGTTAGCATAATCTGGATGGTGAAGTCCCAGCAGACTGGCCACACTTCTTTCGCCTAGATCGAAATAGCTGCATGCGACTAAACAGTCTCCATCATAAACACAAATCTCCTTAGTGTCAAATACCGTATTCCTGAATCCACTGTATAAAAAGTCGTGTAGTGATTCATGGATGAATCCTTGAAATTTCGATTTCTGAAGAATATAGAGATCTTCTTTCTGTTCGTTTAATCGAACATTTCCTATCTCTATTCTGAACTTAGCTTTTCCACGTCTTTTGATTTTTGAGAGGCTTTTTTTTAGTAAGTGCTTCTCTAAATTTAGACGAATATTTATAACCGAGTAAAGGTTGTTTTCCAAACAGAGCAAGTCCATTTTGTATAGCATTACAGATCCTCTAAACCACCCGCTAGCCAGGTACTGATCATATCTCTTGGGAGATAATTTTTGGGGGAAGTGTGTTTGGACTACCATCTTGTGCGATGCAATGTAGTTTTTTTCATGTAAACCCAAGATGTTTAAGAGTACATTTGCATCGAATTTGGTGAAGAGTAAGACACCGTCTTACGATTTTAAAAGGGAATCCAGTGTAATTCTGGGACTGTACCCGCAGCTGTAAGTTCTGTTAAAAGAGTGTAATCTTAGAGTCACTGTCGAATTTTCGATGGGAAGACCACACTTCTTAGAATGAGTCAGAAAACCTGCCAGAGGAAATTAGGGTGAACATTCTCCGGGAATAGAGGAATACACATCAATAGTTAATCGGTTATAAATTTAACTTTAGGTGAAAGACATTTTGTCTTTACTATCGTGCATAATTCTATTCGGAGCTTATGGTATAGCTCAGGAAGATAGCACTGCTGTGGTTAAACTTCAGGCGGCAGAAGTACTGTATCTGTCTTCAAGTGAGGATTTAAAAGAACGAATCGCTACAGATTCCTTGGCCAAATTTTTATCTGTTGATTTAGTAACTCTTCTTGAAGAAACACCATCTATTTGGGTTAATTCCTACGGTAAAAACGGAGCAGCTTCACCAGTGTTTAGGGGAACCTCTGCCGCGCATACTCAGGTTTACTGGAATGGCGTAAATATAAATTCCGCCACATTAGGCCAGTCAGATTTAAGAACAGTAAGACTAGGCGCAGAGCAGATTGTGTCTGTTAACCCAGGCCTTCAAAGTTTAAATGATGGAAGTGGAGGTTTAGGCGGAAGCATTCATGTAAATGATATTCTAAGAAGAGAAAATTCAGTGTCTTATGCGGCAGGAATAGGTAGTTTTAAAAAGCGGTATAATTCATTTTCGAGTAATCTAGTGGTGAAAAAATGGTTATTCAAAACTTCAGTACGTTTAGACAAAGAAGAAAATGACTTCGAGTTCATTAATACATCTTTATCAGAAAATCCAACTCAAAAAAGGCTAGACGAGCATTTAAATTCAGTGGTACTTTCCCAGTCTGTAAATAGACAAATAGGATTGAAAAACAGCCTAACTTTTCATGGCTTCTACAGCAAGTTAAATAGAGGAGTAGCCGATGGAATAGCCTCTGTGCAGACAGAAGGAGAGCTGTTAGATAAATCTATTAGAGGACTATTAAACTGGAAAAGACATAGCGCATGGAATCATGAAGCTCAGCTTTATGCCAGTAAAGAGGTTATGAATTATGACCAGAATGTGCAGAGTGAGTTTATTATATTTTCTCAAGCTTTTAATTATCAGTTAAACAGAAAAATAGCTGATAACCTAAATTTATCCTTATCCTCAGAAAACCAAATTTACCAGGTTAAAAGTGATGGTTTTTCTGAAAGGAAGGAAGTAGGAAGGTATTCTCTAAAAGCGAAGTTGGGAGGAGTTCATAAGAAGTTCACTTATGATTTACTGGTAAGACAGGAGATGTTCAGGAATGAGCTTTCCAATACTATGTATTCTATATCTGGAGCATATAGAATTAGTGAAGGTCTTAAAATGAAAATATCAGCAGGAAGAACTTTTAGGTTTCCTGAGCTTAACGCCTTATTCTGGAATGCAGGAGGAAACCCAGAGTTACTTCCCGAAAACGGAGTAAGTGCAGAAGCAGAGCTTTCTTATACCAGTAAAAAGGTCTCCACTACTATCTCCGTGTACGCTATGAATAATGATAATTTGATTCAGTGGCGACCTATAGACGGAACATGGACTCCCGAAAATTTCCAAAAAGCAGAAATAAAAGGAACGGAGGTAAAAGTCAATTATCAAGTTTGGAAAAGAGCTAATCATGACCTCTCTCTGAATGGGAGCTATTCTTTTAATGACAGTCAAGTGAGAAGGAATGATGACTGGGTTACCAATAGTTACAGACCTAAACATTCTGCGAGGGGAGGAGCATATATCCATAGCAAATGGCTAAGTATTAGTTATAGCGGCCGGTTTCTTTCTAGCAGAAATTCAACTTTGAATAGCCAAGAAGATTTGCTTGGTTTCTATATCTCTTCTCTTAGTTTATCGAGAGCGCTAAATCTAGCTAAGAGATTTAAATGTGAGATCCACTTCAAAATAAATAACCTAACAGATACAGCCTACGAGCTAAGGAAATGGTATCCAATGCCACCAAGAAATTATTTAATCACCGTTAATTTTAAACACAAATGAAAAAAACACTTTTAGCACTTTTAATCACTTTCTCATTGTTCTCATGTGACAAGGATGAAGACCCTAATGATGACAGTACTCAAGAAGGCTGCACAGTTACTACCACAGGTTTAGATAAAGTATTTATAGCGCACGAAGGAAACTTCGGTTCAGCTAATGCTGAGATAGGATTGTGGGATTTGGCTGCCAATAGTTTTACTGCAGACGTATATGACTGTAAGAATGATGAAGTATTCGGGGATACCTTTCAGTCTTTTTATGTGGCTGGAGAAAGAATATTTTGGGTAATTAATAATAGCGGAAAAATAGTGGTAACAGATAAGTCATTTAATAAGTTAGGTGAAATTACTGGGCTTACTTCACCACGATATTTCGTTCCTATCGATGAGAATTACGCTTACGTCACTGATTTATTTAGTGGAGTAATTACGGTAGTAAATCATCAGACCTATACGGTTTCTCATACTATTCCTGTAACCGTGGAATGGACAGAAAAAGCATTCGTATTTGAAGGAAACGCATACTTAGTAGGTTCTACACTGATAGATAATGTAAATTATATTTATGACTATTCAGTAGTAAAAGTAAATCTATCGGATGAGACAGTATCCTATATAAATGTACCTTTTTCTGTATCGGATGCAGATACAGATGAGTTGGGTAGGTTATGGTTAGTAGGTTCAGATTTAGAATTTAATCCATTGGCATACACGCTAGACATGAGCTCAGACGAGCTTACTATGGCTGTAAGTAATTTCGCTGGTAGCAGTGTGGCATTCGTTCGAGTAAATAACTCTAATGAGAATGTATATGGCATAGTAGATGGAGATGTTTATGAGTTAGATAGAGCCACTAATAGCACTTCCCTAGTCTCAGATTTAGACCTTACATACGTATACGGTTTTGATGTAAATCAGAATAATAACGATATGTATGTTTTAGACGCATCTGATTTCTCAGGGAATGGAACAGCGGTAAGAATTAATGAAGCTGGAGAAATCTATAGCCAAATAGAAGTAGGAATTATTCCTAAGGCAGTCTTAGTGCCTTAATATTCACAATAAATACAAATGGAGGCGTTGCAATGGAATATTATTGCAACGCCTCTTTTATTACAACTTATTTCCTTTTTCTTACTGGGAGCGATGGTCTGAATGCATTACTGGGATCAACCTAATCACAAAACGTGGTTTTTTTTCAGGTTTGAAATTAGGACCTATAAAAAGGGCACTTACAAAGGGGGTTGGTTTATAACCGATTACTATTCCTGAGATAAAAAAGACTTAATCTTTATGATAATCAAAATCATCTTCCTTTATTAATCGGCTGAACGTGTTGAATCTAGCTTTCACAAATACGATGAAATCATACTGAGAAGTATTCTGTAAAAGGTAATCTGAGATGTTTATGTATTCGATAAATCCGTCAAACTCATCCTCTGAGAGGTCTATAATTTCATACGCCACATATTTCTTGAAGAGCTCTTTAAGCAAGGCTTTTCTTCGGTCATCGTTTTCCAGCTCTATCACTTTTCGCTTACTCTGTTCTCTTTTACTAAACTGTTGGTAAAGAAAGGTAATGGGAGAGCTTAAAGGGTCTATTCCAGAAAGCATATAATCTTTCTTATCATACCCTAAGTCCTCTATGTCTTTCTGGATTTGCATGAGGTCTCTTTCAGCTATAACAGTGGCTTGACCCACATAGTAGCTCATTAGTGGTAGAGTAACAGTGACGTTAAAGCTGTCCTTGTCTAGGCTGTCTGCGTAGCAATAAAAAGAGGCCTTTCTCCCAAATGATCCAATTCGAATAGTATCTTTTCTAGGAGCATCATAAGAAAAGCTTCCATCGAGTTCAACGAATATTCCTAAGTAGGTTCTCTCGTTGACTATTATGGCGTCACTGACAGAGTTTCCGTGCGTATCATTGACTATTCCGCTAATGGTAATGTAAGAACTGTCCTGCTGGCCAATACAGGCAAAAGAAAATGAAAGGGAGAAAAAGAAAATAAGACACCGCATAAAAGACATAAAGTCAAAAGTAGTGCCTTATTTTCTGATATGTCATAGTTTATAGTTTTTTAGAGAATCGCTCTCTATTTCGATTGATTTAGGAACGTAGTTTTCATCATAATGAAGCTTATAGCCATCTTCAAAAATATATGATTTTCCTTTTTTTACATTGTTTAGTTGAATCCTAGAGGTATTCTTGTCTAGAGTGACTCTTTTTCCTTCTGGCACATAGACTACTATTTCTACACGCTGGCTTCTGTAGCCGTCTTCTCTAGGAATCCTGATGTAAGGGGAGAGCCTGAGTGTATCACCTCTTAATTCACTGTAGAAAGAGATGTTTTCGGCAAAATTTATAGCCTCTAGTGACTTTCCTCCTTGGCTTTCTTTGATGATTTTTATTTTAAAATCATCAGATTTAGAATCTCCAATTTCGAAGCTTACTCCTTGTCCATTTATGAATTGATTCTCTGTGAGCTTCATTACTTCCCAGTACGGAGTATGCTGCCCATCTAAGTTGAGGTTAGAGTGAAATTCATCATCAGGTAAAAGCATTACATGGAGGTTCTCTGTGTCAGAACCAGAAGACATGATTTCCTCTGATGTTCCATCTTCGTGATACCCATGCACAGTTCTAATAATTCCTGTACTGGCAGTGAAAACCCCTATTATAAATAAGATGATTAGTGAAGTTCCTAAACCTCTAGCAGCGTATTTATTTCCTGAAAGGATTCTAATGGCTCCATAGATTAACCCAATGATAGGTGTAAGAATTAACAATGTGACTCCTATAATACTGAGGAAAAAGTTGGCATTTCCATGGAATATCATCTCTCTTATTTCAGCTAGAGAAAAGGAGTTGTCATTAATATTAAGCTCAGAGTCTGGGCTTAACAATGCTGCCACTAAGCCTATCAATAAACCTATTGCCAATACTCCGAAGAATACGCCAATTAACTTTAGAATTATTCTTCCCAGTGCTCCGAAAATTGTTCCTAATAGTTCAAGAAGCCTATCTATAAAAGACCTTGCCCGTCTATTGGTATTAGTTACCGAAGCACTGTTCGAAAAATCAGTTACTTTTTTTTTTTATGCTTTCTACGTTGATTTTCTCTCCGTGCATTCTTAGCTTTTCTGAGGTAGTTTCTGCTTTAGGAATTACTATCCACAGAATTATATAAAGAAATAATCCTGTTCCTCCGAAAACAAGGAGAAGAAGAAGAGCTATTCTCAGTATAATTGGATCTATGTCGAAATAATGTCCAAATCCTGAACAAACTCCACCTAGTACTTTATCATCTGGATCTCTATATATTTTTCTCTTTTCATTTGTATAATTATGAGAGCTAGATCCAGAGGAATGCTGTGCGTTTTCAAATGAGGTGTCATCCGTATAGTCTTCAGGTTTTCCCATTACCTGTATTACCTGTTCTACATCTTTAATGGTGACTACTTCTTTTTTATCGGCTAATTTTTCATGAAAAAGCTCAGCTATTCTTGCTTCCACATCGTTTAAAATCTCATCTCCACCCTCATCAGACTGAAAAATAGCTTTGATGCGATTTAAGTAGGTAGCTAGCACGGCATAGGCATTCTCTTCTATGTAGAAAACAAATCCACTTATGTTAACTGTTACTGTCTTATTCATTTTGTTGCTTTTTTAGTGATTGTGAGAACGGCTTTGTTTAATTCTTTCCATGAATTAGTGAGTTCATCCAGAAAGCTTTCGCCTACGGTGGTTAACTTATAATATTTTCTAGGAGGTCCAGAAGTACTTTCTTCCCATCTATAAGTAAGTAATCCTGCGTTTTTTAATCTAGTAAGAAGAGGGTATAAGGTTCCTTCAACGACTAAGAGCTTACTTTCTTTTAATTCCGATAAAATATCAGAGGGGTAGGCTTCTCTATTCCCCAGAATACTTAGAATGCAATACTCAAGAATGCCTTTTCGCATTTGAGCTTTTGTGTTTTCTATATTCATATTCAGCGAGTTATTTAAATTACTGAGGTTACGCCTAGTAATAGTTTATGCAAATATATATCTTTAAGAAGGTACTATGTAAAGCAAAGTACTATATTTTATTGTTTTAACATTTGAGAGTTCTATAATAGTTAAATTTTGTGGCCTGCATATCTCACGTTTCCCGAACATTTCCACCATGAGAATTAAATGAGCCGTTTTAATTGTTATTTTGGTATTCCAAACAATAATGTAACCGTATTGGTTTGCTTTCCGTAACAGAAAGTTGATTAACAAAATTTCCCAGCCGTAATGGAGCGAACACAAGAAATTGACCATGCGTCAATACAAAAAATAATTATTATTGGATTAGGCCTTCTTATGATGAACGTCATGCTTATCTCGTGTAGAAGCGGTCATGCCAAATGTTCTGCTTATGATCAAGTGGAAACGATTCAAGAACTTCCTGAATAGACAAGTAGTAATAAATTACTACGTTAAGGGGAGCTGATTATTTAGCTCCTTTTTTTTGTAACTTAAATTTCCTCATGAAGTTGCAAGACGTAGTATGCGAATAAATATCTTGTAATAAAAAGTGTGTCCTATTGAATTATCCGCCCGACTATACCCCCCAAATCATTGGGGTTTAATTAAATAATCTCTAAAAGCTCAGTGAGAGTTAAGGCGCCTTTGTCTTTATTATACCATTTTTGAATTTCTGTAGAAAGTTCGCTGTATGGCGGTTTAGGTTCTTTCAGGTTTTTATAAGCCAGCACTTTTTTCTGCGCTGGCTCTGGTCTAGGGCCCCACAACCCTATTTCTTCCAGGTTTTTATCCAGAATAGCTAGAATGGGTATAGACTCAGCTCCATTTGTAAGGTAATGTTTCATGAGCTCTTCATTGGAGTCTCTGAGTACTATTTTAAGTTCTACTTGAGCGTTTAAGTCTGCGAGCTTGGCTATAATAGGAACGGTCTGTGAGGCATCACCACACCAGGATTCTGTAATAAGTAGCCAAGTTTGTTTATTCACTATGGATGTCACTTTCAGGGAGATTTCTGGAGCTAATTTGATGGTTTTAAAAACCCGAAGCATTCTGGTTAATCCCAGTTTCGAGTAAGTGAAGAACTCTTCGTTATCCTGAAAACTGGTGGCTTTATTTTCTAAATGCAGTTTTTCTATTAAGGAAATATACCCCTCAAAGCTTAAAGCCTTTTCTAAGGACTTTTGAATTCTTTTTTTCTTTTCCATTGCAACGCTAAAGAAACTCATAAATGTCTAATCTATTATTAAAATAGTTTAATATTTGTAGTATGAAATGGACAGGTAATATTAGGAAAATGAGAACGGAATTATCAGAAGAGGTTCAGTATACTCTTCCGTTATATGACGTGATAGAGCCTTTAGAGATGGTTTCAATGAACCAATTCATAGGGCAGGAGATAAGCCTCCAGTTCGAAAATGAAATAAACTGTGTAGTTACAGGAAAGAGAATTAAAAAAGCATACGGAGACGGAATGAGCTACGATGCGTTTATGAGTTCTCCAATGGCATCTCCCAGTATAATAAGGCCGGAGTTAAGCAGAATACACGAAGGGATAGCTTTAAGAGATAAGGAATGGGAGGAAAAACACCATTTAACTCCTCACTTGGTGTACCTCTCTCTAACCAGTGAGGTGAAAGTAGGGGTGACTAGAGAGACCAATATTCCTTACAGATGGATAGACCAAGGGGCCGTGGAAGCTATTATACTGGCAGAGGTTCCATACAGGCAGTTGGCGGGAGCTATAGAAGTGGCGTTAAAAGAGTACAGGTCGGATAAAACCAACTGGAGAAAAATGCTTAAGAATGAATATGAACCCACTGATCTTTTGGATCATAAGGATGAGCTTATAGAATATTTAGATGAAGATCTACAGCAGTTCATTTCAGACAATGATGAAATAACCAAAATTAAGTACCCCGTAATGTCTTACCCGATAAAGGTGACTTCTATGAAGCTAGATAAGATTCCTTTAATAGAGAAAAAACTAAAAGGAATTAAAGGCCAGTATTTAATTTTCTCAGATGATACGGTTTTCAATATGAGAAGTCATTCTGGTTATAAAGTAACGCTAGAGGCATCCTAAATTGGCTGATATAAAAAAACCAAGACTGTTCAAGTCTTGGCTTTAAATGAGACGTGTTTTAAGAGAAGTTACTCTTTTATTATTTTTCGGCTGTACGTTTTGTCAGATTGAATTATCTGCAGAAAATAAGGTCCATCTGCCAGCCCATTTAAGTTAATGCTTCCGTTATACTCAGATTCTCCAACTCTTATTTCTTCATAAACCGTTTTTCCTACTTGGTCATATATTAGGATTTTAAATTTATCAGAATTAGGAAGTTTAAATCGCAGAGTGAATTCTCCATTATTAGGATTAGGGAAGAAGTTTACGAAGTCAAACAGTAAATCATCATTAGTTCTTAATTTTTCAGTAGCATTTTGGTTTACTTGAGTTAAGTCCTCTGGGGTCACAGGTTCTATATAAATAGAGATACTAATTTCTTCAGTTAAAATAGTGAGGTCTTCTAGTAATGGAGTTAGCATTTCTTCTATTTCTCTCTCGAACTTTCCTGTGTTGAACTCTTCATTCATTTCGAAGTCCATCATCATTTCGTTAAGTCTTTCTTCTAGCCCTTGAAGATGAATGCTGTCTTCCTCTCCGTCATATCTGAAGAAAAACTCTCCTTGCTGAGGCTGGGATTCAAACCTCTGAAACATATCAAACCCTTGGAGATGCTGCTGATCGTTTCTAGATCCTAGTTCTCCTTTTAGCTTCATCTTTTTACCATCTCTTAGGAGTTCTATTTTAATTTCATCTCCTTTATTTAAGTTCTTAATTATAATAGCTAACTCTTCGAATGTGCTTACTTTATCTTTAAATAGTTTGGTGATTCTGTCTCCTGTCTGAATTCCCATTATTTGTGCTGTAGAGTTGGGTGTTACATTTCCTATTAGCACACCTTCTTCATCATTTACAGAACATTCATAACTCGGTGAAACGCCTAAAAAAGCTTTTTCATCTTCTTCATCCATTCCAGACCGGAGGTTTTCATTTTCCATGTGGAACTCGTAGATTCTAATTCCTTTCTCATCGAGCTCCACTTCAGGGGTTGGATAATCCGAATTCGGAAAGGTCTTTAACTCGAAAGGAGATACCTTTTTCTCTCCTAGCGCGATGACTTCACTCAATAGTTCGCCCTTTCTAGTATAGACAACCTCCACACTGTCTCCAGGTTTAAGAACTCCAATACTAGAGACTAATTCCTCTACGCAGTGGTATTTCTGTCCATTGAAGGAGATGAGTATATCTCCGCGTTGCAATCCTGCTTTCTCTGCCTGGCTGTCTTCTATAACATCTTGAATCAATACACCGCTTTTCTCAGGCAGCTCAGTAAGCATAACGCCAAGGAAGGCTTTGGACTCAAGCTCGAAATCAAACTCAGGCATATCGAAATATTCTATTTTAATATCTTGGTCGATATCTAATCCGTTTAACTTTTTAAGGTTTATCTCAAAGGATTGTCCTTCTTTTAAGTTCCCTAGTTCATCTAGTACGCCTAACTCTTTCAGTATAGAGTTGATGTCTTGTCCAGCGCTAAGCTTAATGTTCTTTTCTATGATTGTAGTTTCCCCATTTTCAGACTTTTCTATTTTAATAATAGCCTGCTGGTTTTGTCCATATGTAATGGAATACATGCAAAGCATAAACGTAATAAAAGATAGTACTCTACTCATAAGTGTGAATTTTACTCTCTCAAAGTTAATTCAGAGTTAGGGCAGGTGCTGTTAAATAGGTAAAAAAAGTGTTAAAGGAATTCTAGTGTAAGTTAGTCAGCGTTAAATAATCACCTTAAATCGTTGATAGTAAATGGCGGAGGATAAGTAAATAGGTTAACATTTATTCATTATTAACACCGAATCAGTTTTCTTGGAAGAGGTGGAAATTAGATAGGGGAACCACATGAATATCTGAGAAGTAGTAATGAAGTATACTCATATAATCATATCCTAGAGTACTCATTTTCATGGCTCCTTCTTGGCATAAACCTACTCCGTGGCCAAATCCTTTTCCTTGGATAGTTATGTTTTCACCGTTTTCTTTAGCAGTAAACAAAGTACTCCTAAGTCTAAATTCTGAGCGTACGTCTTTGAGGTGAATTTTATCATCGAAGTAAACCGTTCTATTTGTATCAGAAAATTTATCTAAACTATCCAGTATGTTAGAAACACCTTTTTTCTGGAAAAATCCCATCCAATGAGTTTTTTTTACTTCCCTTTCCCAATCAGCATGTGGCATATTCAAACAGAAAGTATCCGGAACGGCTTTTAGGTAAGAAACAGCTCGGGTCCACACATCTTCACTGTTAATCGTGTGTCCACCGCAGTTAGAGTGAAATGCTGTGGTAATCAGACTTATGTCTTGATTTACCACTACCACGTCACTGGTAGAAATTGTCGAACTTATAATGTCAGGATTACTGTTAGAGACTCCTTTGTATACCTGGCAGTGAACTTCATCACACAAATGAAACCCACTTTTAGCATGTTTGAATTTATTAGCTAAGGCATAAGTTCGGCAGATTACTGCTTGAACTTTGTAATATTCAGCATTTTGTTGAGATCCAGCTTCGGCTTCTACTACTCCTGATATATATACATCTAGGTCCTGAGTGTTTATAATACTCATTTTCTTTCCTCTGTTCCAAAAGTTCAAATGACCGGTAATTTTTCTTTTTAAAGAATGGCCTTTAGGTGAGATAGAAAGTTCACAATTATTCTCGAGTGCTAAAAACTCCAGTTTTGAGGAGGAGGAGATATTCAAGTTAATACTGGTCATTAAAACAGCACCTGACTGGTATGAGATAGTGGATTCTTCACCCCTCTTCAGCGTTCCTATTAATGCATCATTAGAGTAAACTTCATAGCTCCCAGAATTCACGGTAATGTGGGCCGATTTCACATTGAGGTGATGAAAGAGTCCTATCTTAATCGTCTCAGAATGAACAGAAATAGATGTTAATAGAAGTATGACCAATAGTAGATGCCGCATAGCACTAAATTAACGTCTGCATTGAATTAATTATTTGCTATCAGCCAGAGTTTTTAACATGTGTGTGGCAGCTTTTTTACTAGCTCCTTCATGACCCAGTACATGATTTAAATGCTCGTATTCTGCAAGCAGTTCATTTCTTTTAGAGCCACTTTTTAGAATTAATTTCATTTCTGAAATTAAATTAGCCGTATTAGCCTCGTCTTGGATTAATTCAGTAACCACCTCTTTATCCATGATCAAATTCACTAATGAGATGTATTTAACCTTGACTAATCTTCTCGCTATTTGATAACTGAGATTTCCTGCTTTATAAACGACCACTTGGGGCATATTATGAATAGCAGCTTCCAGAGTCGCTGTTCCACTAGTGACCCAGCCAGCCTCAGCGGCATGAAATAGGTCGTAAGTCTGACCAAACACTAAATGAACTTTCTTAGAGAGAAATTTCTCGTATGCAGAAATGTCCTTGCTGGGAGCCCCTGCGATTACTATTTGATACTTAGGGAACTCTTCACTAGCTTCTAACATAATGCTGAGCATTCTTTCTATCTCTTGGGTTCTGCTTCCAGGAAGTACAGCTATAATAGGAGCAGAGCTTAAGTTATTTTTAGTTCTGAATTCTTTAGCATTAAAATCTTCAGAAACTACGTCTAGTAGAGGATGGCCAACAAAATTTACTTTAGAGTCAAACTTTTCATAGAATTTAGCTTCGAAAGGAAGTATGGTATACATTTCATCCACGTATGCCTTTATTTTATGGACTCTGTTTTCTTTCCACGCCCATATAGTAGGAGAGATGTAATATAAACTGAGAATACCGGACTCCTTAGCGAACTTGGCCATTCTTAAATTAAACCCAGGATAGTCAATGAATATTACAGCGTCTGGTTGGAAGTCCGCTATTTGTGCTTTGCACCGCTTAAAGTTCGTGAGAATAGTACGGATATTCATAAGAACCTCAGTGAATCCCATAAAGGCCAGGTTTTTATAGTGCTCTAAAAGAACCATTCCTTGTTCTTCCATCAAATCTCCTCCCCATCCTTTGATCTCTAGGTGCGGATGTATTTCACGCATAGCTTTTATAAGGTTAGCCCCATGAAGATCTCCTGAAGCTTCACCGCTTATAATAAATATTTTACGGTGATTTAAAGCCATGAACAGATAGCATAGGCCGCGCCTATTAGTATGATGAATAACATTACTCCATATGCGCTCCGGTCTCTTTTGGTGTGGTAAAACAGGCCGAATACGAAAACATTAGGGACTTGAGATAGGATGAGCATATTGGTGCGCATTAAATCTGAATTTAATAAATTCCAAGCAGTACCTAATTTATGACCTTTACTGAGCCAATAAGTCTCCACTAAAAGCAAGCCTAGAAGAGACCCTAATATAGCGAAACCGATGCCTATCAATAAATGATCTATATTTTTTCTTATACTCATGAAATTAGAATTCCCAATTGTTTAATGATGCGATACTGTGATGTGCAGTCATGTCAAACTGAACTGGCACTACGCTCGCATAGCCCTTCTCTAGTGCAGCTATATCTGTATCTTCTCCCTTGTCTAAATGAGTAAAAACTCCTTTTAGCCAGTAATACTCTCCCTTCATAGGGTCTTGTCTTACTTCAAAATTATCTTTCCAAAACGCATTTCCCTGTCTACATATTTTAATTCCTTTTATCTCTTTATCAGGGAGATTGACATTTAAACAGGTGTTTTTATCTATCCCGTTTTTTAGTGCTCCTTCTATCACTTTTTCTATAGTGGCGTGGCAATGGGAAAAATCAGCATCTTCATCGTGATTCAATAAACTGAATCCAATGCTCGGAACGCCCTCTACTGCGCCTTCTACCGCGGCAGACATGGTTCCACTGTAGATCACATTTATAGAGTGATTAGCCCCATGATTTATTCCCGAAAGAAGTAAATCTGGCTTCTTTTTAAATACTTTATAAATAGCCAACTTCACACAGTCTACTGGAGTTCCTGTGCAGCTGTATGCCTCTATTCCTTCGTGTAAGGTGCTTTTTTTAACGCGTAGAATGTCGTTTATCGTTACCGCATGACTCATTCCACTCTGTGGTTGGTCTGGAGCCACGACTAGCACATCGCCAAATTTTTTAGCAATACTTATCAGCTCTGAGATGCCTTTGGCATGTATTCCGTCATCATTCGTGACGAGAATTAGGGGTTTCTTACTCAATTTCTTAAAATATATAAGTACAAACTTAGTTTCTACTCACGTAGATATGCCATTTAACTCATCAGTTTTTCATGTTATTTGTTCACTAAAGCTTAGAACGCTATTCACACCTCTAGGAACATGGGTAAGTATTACGTCATCTGCGGAGGGTCAAATAAGTAATATCTTAGAAAATTTTTCTTCAGTTCAGAATGGAAATACAGTCCTCGCTATTTTTTCTATAGCCTCAGGTGCTCCGTGTAATGGTGTTGGCTTGGAACGAAGGTTAGCAGATGATACGACTTTCCAATTAGCAGGAGCTGCAAAGAGGGAGGGGCTGCGGAGGTTCTAGATTTATCGAATATTATTCCATAGTGGATGAAAGTCCGAATTTAGGTGCTCTAAA
>MDTF01000557.1_pt1 | contig 24925 bp, 18 predicted proteins | sample 811191 | NCBI WGS metagenome assembly MDTF01 (sample SAMN05326649, study PRJNA326480) | marine metagenome | isolation source: seawater | place: Southern Ocean | collected 2011
ATTATAGATTCCGAAGTAAAAAATTAAACAAATTAATACCTGTGTAATTAAAGCTGCTTTAAAAACAGCATTCCCATTTACTTTTTTAAAGAAAAATGCTAATAAGAAAATCCCTAAAACATTTCCGTAGAAAATAGATCCAATAATATTCACTAATTCTATTAAATTTTCAAATAAATTGGCAACACAAGCTATTGAAATTGCAACAATTCCCCAAGCTAACGTAAACCATTTAGACGCTTTTACATAATGCTCGTCGCTTTTTTCTTCTTTAATATTACGCTTGTATAAATCCATCGCTGTTGTACTTGCTAATGCATTTAATTCTGATGCCGTAGACGACATTGCTGCTGATAAAATTACAGCTAACAACAAGCCAATTAAGCCCCTTGGAAGATTGTTTAAAATAAAATGGATAAACACATAATCTTTGTCATTAGACTCTATTTTATCGAGTGTATTTTCTTCATCAATTTTATCAATAATTACTTTTGATTTTGCTTTTAAGGCTAAATCTCTTTCATTTAAATCCTGAATTTGTTGTTTTTCTTCAATCTGAAAACCATCAATAAAAAGTGTTTTTTTACTATTTTCTATTTGGATATGTTCTGCTTCTAATTGTTGATATTCAGAAATGTATTTTGAATTAGCAATGGCATCATTTACAGTTGGATTAAAGTTTAAAGGCGATGCATTAAATTGATAAAAAACAAAAACCATGACCCCAATTAACAGAATAAAAAACTGCATTGGCACTTTTAACAATCCGTTAAAAATTAAACCTAACTGACTTTCTCTAACCGATTTACCAGACAAATAACGCTGCACCTGACTTTGATCTGTACCAAAATACGAAAGCATTAAAAATGTTCCCCCTAAAATACCTGTCCAAATAGTGTATCTATTGCTCAAATCGAAAGAAAAATCTAAAACCTCCATTTTGTTGCTTGCACCTGCAATTTCTAAGGCATTTGTGAACGTAATATTCTCAGGAAGCTGACTCATAATCATGAAAAATGCAATTAACATTCCTATAAAAATAATAATCATTTGTTGCTTCTGCGTTACATTTACTGCTTTTGTACCTCCAGAAACGGTGTAAATAATTACTAGAAACCCGATGATAATATTTAGAGTTAATAAATCCCATCCTAAAACTGCTGACAAAATAATTGCAGGCGCAAAAATGGTAATTCCTGCTGCCAATCCTCTCTGTATTAAAAATAAAATAGCCGCTAAACTTCTTGTTTTTAAATCGAATCTTCCTTCTAAAAACTCGTAGGCTGTGTAGACTTTTAACTTGTGATAAATAGGTATAAAAACCACGCAAATAATGATCATTGCAATTGGCAATCCAAAGTAAAATTGCACAAAACCCATTCCACTATGAAACGCTTGTCCAGGTGTTGATAAAAAAGTAATGGCACTCGCTTGTGTTGCCATCACAGACAAACCGATAGTCCACCATTTAGAGTCACTTCCTCCTTTTATATAATCGGTAACGTTGGCATTTTTTCTGGTCACGTAGGTTCCATACCCAACAATAAAAATTAAAGTTACAGACAAAATAATCCAATCTAACGCATGCAATTTGCTTTCTATTTCCATCAATTAAAAAGTAAAATAATTTGTGATTAAATAGAATGCAAGAATGTAAATTACATTCGCAATTAGAACAAATGAATATTCTTTTTTCCAGGTATATTTTTGTTGATTCATGTTTTATTTTTTTTGCAGCTATTTCCTGCTTTTTAATATATCTTTTTAAAGAAAAAAAAAGAATGCAGTTTCAATCAGGGCTATACTTATTTACTAGCTTTTGTCATTTATCAAATAGATTATATCTAAACTTATTTAAAATAGATTCCTGCATTCACAGGAAAGATAAAATATTATTTAAAAGTGATTACTTCCTAAACTTACAATGACATTATTTCTTAGTTTCTTTTTTAATTTTAATATTTTCTTTACCTACAGACAACATATTTGCGAATAATTTATACGCTCCAGAAACTCCTGCAGGTAATTCTCTAAAAAAGCTTAAACCTGTATATATATAATTTCCTTTACCATGTTTTGCAATTAATAAACTTCCGTTTTTAGCAGTTTCCCCTTTATCATTCATAGATAAAATTGGAATGTATTCATCACTCCAAGAACCTGGAAAATACAGACCACGTTCTTGCACCCAACCTTTAAAATCTTCGTCTGTAATTTTGTTAGGAAAGTTTAAAAGCGAGTTATCTTTTGCTAATATCCTTACTTCTGCAAACTCATCTGTAACTCTATCTCTAGATAAATTTAACGTGTAAGGCGCAGCAACATCTACTCTTCTACTGGTATTGTATTGTACAATCATATTTCCACCTTTTTCTACATACTCTAACAAGAATTTTTGTTTAAACTTTAATTCTTTCACTACATTGTAAGCTCTTATTCCTAAAACAATTGCATCGTATTTATGTAGGTTTTCAGCCGTAATTTCTGATGGATTAACAGCCACAACTGTATAACCTATTTGACGTAAACTTTCTGGAACAGCATCTCCTGCTCCTTTTATATAACCAATATAATTACCTGCTTTTTGAATATTTAAACGAACAATCTTCGCTTTAGAATCCGACAAAACAACTTGCTTAGGTATATGATTGTAATTGATTTCTATCAACTCTTTCTTGTACTCTTTTCCTTCTGAAGTTGCAATAACTTCTAACGTTCCTTCCGATTGGTTATTAGGTGGAGTTACTAAAAATTCGACAGTTTGCTTGTCGTTTTTTTGTTGAATGCTAAAAGCAATTTCTTTGGGTGATACACTCCAGTTTTCAGGAATTTTCAAACTCACTTTTCCACTTACATAATTAGCTCCCGCTTTTACTTCTACAGTAATATTTTTAGGAATGCTATCAGAAAAAATAAGTACTTTATCTTTTATCTTTGTCGTTATTTGGGGCAGAATTTCAAAAGGCTCATAAATTTCTCCTTGATCTCTTTCTGCATATCTCACAACAACATCTTTAGTTATTATAATAGGTGTAAGATTTATAATAAGGTTAAAATCAACTTTTACAGACCTTGGTGTTTCTGGTTTTCCAATTAGCTGCTGATTATCTACTCTATACATTCCTAAAGAAGCTTCTTTCCTCAACCAGTAAGGATCAGAAAAATCATTTGTTTTTAATAAAAAACTTTCTTTAAAACTAAATTTTTTATTTTGCGTTAACTCGAAACCTTTATAAATTGTTTTATTATCAATGACAGAAGTAATTGAAGTCAATTCAATATTTACATCACTCCTATTTAACACTTCAAAATCAACATTAATAGTAGAGTTTGGTGTTCCAGTAGAGCTAATTACAGAAGCTTCTAAATACAAACCTAGACAGGCTTCAATAATTTCTTTAACTTGTTTTTCTTTGATTTTTCGCCAATGAGTATCTTCTAATTCTTTAATTAGGTTAAAAGCTTCCATCAATTTTGGTAAATGTTTAGACGGATTTATAAAATCGAATTTTTCTTCAACATTATATAGAATTTCACCAATCTCTCCTCCATTTTTAATACGATTCCAAGTGGTATTAATTCCAGAAAAAATATCATTTTTATCTTTTGGAGCGGCTCCTTTCAAAAACTCAATATATTCGTTTTGCTCTCCTCTAGTTGTTAATCTTCCAAATCCTTGACATAAATGTTGACTACTAGCCATTGATGCTAACTCATTATTAGACAATCCTTTTAAGGGATAATAGACACCTACATCAAATTTCGTAAAATCTTTAGAAGCATCTTCAAATTGTTTTTTATCACTATAAAACCAAGATGATGTGTTAAAGAACAATCTTTTAGGTTGCCACACATTGGTATGTTTTAATTGTTCAGGAAATACATTTTTATCTCCAACTTTATCAAAAGCTTCTACGCTTAATAATGCAGAAGTTGTATGATGACCATGAGTTGTACCTGGAGTTCTATGATTAAATCTATTGATAATCACATCTGGTTTAAAAGTTCTAATTGCCCAAACAACATCACTTAAAACTTGTTCTTTATTCCAAATTTCTAAGGTTTCGTCAGGATGTTTGGAGTACCCAAAATCATTAGCTCTAGTAAAGAACTGCTCTCCACCATCAATTCTTCTTGCAGCCAACAACTCTTGTGTTCTAATAACACCTAACAACTCTCTAATTTCTGGACCTATTAAATTCTGACCTCCATCTCCTCTAGTTAGTGATAAATAGCCTGTTCTTGCTTTTACGTTATTGGATAAATATGCAATTAATCGGGTGTTTTCATCATCTGGATGTGCAGCAATATATAAAGCGGTTCCTAAAAAATTAAGTTTTTCAATTTTCTCATAAATCTGATTTGATGTTAATTTTTGAGGCTTTTGAGCAAATATTGAGATTGAAATTAGCAAAAATGCTACTATAGAAAGTGTAAATTTCTTCATATTTTTAAATTGGTCAGCGAAACAAATGTAGTTTTTTATGAACCAAAATCAATGAATTAACATAATTATAACATTTTCAGATTCATCAACAATATGCTAATAACCTGTTAATAAATTAATTTTTAAAGTCACTTATTTAGAATATATTTGTAAAACATATTAAGAAAAAACATTACATGAAATTTATTGTATCTAGTTCGCAATTATTAAAACAACTACAAGTTTTAGGGGGCGTTATAAATAGTAACAACACATTACCAATTTTAGACAACTTTTTGTTTGAATTATCTGAAAACCAATTAAAAGTTTCTGCCTCAGATCTAGAAACAACGATGAGCTCCGTAGTTGCTGTAGAAAGTGACAGTTCTGGCTCTATTGCTGTTTCTGCACGTTTATTGCTAGATACTTTAAAGACATTTCCAGACCAACCTTTAACGTTCAAAACAGAAGGTGACAATACAATTGAGATTAGTTCGGATCAAGGTAAATATGATATGGCTTATTTTGGTGGAGATGAGTTTCCTAAAGCGGTTTCTTTACCATCACCAAGTACAACAATTGTTCCTGCACATATTTTAGGAACAGCGATTTCTAAAACAATTTTTGCTGCAGGAAACGACGATTTACGTCCAGTAATGAGTGGAGTCTTCTTTCAATTTAGTTCACAAAGTTTAACTTTTGTTGCAACTGATGCTCATAAATTGGTAAAATATTCTAGAACTGATGTTACTGCAGATCAAACTGCAGAATTCATTATGCCAAAGAAACCTTTAAATTTATTAAAAGGAATTTTAGGAGGTTCTGATAGTAATGTAACAATAGAATATAATGACGCAAACGCAAAATTTACGTTCGATAATATCGTTTTAGTTTGTCGTTTAATTGATGGAAAATATCCTAATTATGAAGCTGTAATTCCTAAAGAGAATCCAAATAAGCTAACCGTTGATAGAGCTTCTTTCTTAAACTCTGTGAGACGTGTTTCTATTTTCTCTAGTAAAACAACTCACCAGATTCGTTTAAAAATGGCTGGAACTGAATTAAATATTTCTGCAGAAGATCTAGATTTCTCTAACAAAGCGGACGAACGTTTAAGTTGTGATTATCAAGGTGATGATATGCAAATTGGTTTTAACTCACGTTTTTTAAGCGAAATGTTAAACAACTTAAGTTCTAACGAAGTTTTAATTGAAATGTCTTTACCAAATAGAGCAGGAATTTTAACACCTATTGATGGTACAGATGAAGGTGAACAAGTTACAATGCTTGTGATGCCTGTTATGTTAAATAATTAATAGACACAGTGTGCTTAAATAAACACACACACTTATAATATTTAAAAACCACAACTTTTTAGTTGTGGTTTTTTGTTTACATTTAGCAAATGAATTTTCTTGCCCATTTATACCTTTCACAGAATAACACAAATATTATGATTGGCAATTTTATTGCAGATCATATTCGTGGTAATAATTACGAAGGTTTTTCTAAAAAAATTCAGCAAGGTATTCACTTACATAGAGAAATAGATACGTTTACAGACGCTCATTCGATTGTTAGAAAAAGTAAAAGACGTTTACACGAACGTTACAGGCATTATGATGGCGTAATTATAGATATTTTTTATGATTATTTTTTAGCAAAAAACTGGGATAATTATTCAGCAATCCCTTTGGATATTTACACAGATGCTATCAATAATTTATTCGCCAAAATTTCATCTGAACTACCTATAAAATCTCAACAATTCATCAAATATATGATTGAATATAACATCCTTTTCAATTATCAATTTGAAGATGGAATTGAGAAAGTTTTAAACGGAATGAATCATAGAACAAAAGGAAAGTCTCAAATGAATTTAGCCATAGAAGATTTAAAAAATTTAACCAAAGAATTTGAGGAAGATTTTACAGTTTTCTTTGAGGATTTACGTAACTTTTCCAACCAAAAAATAAAAGAAATTAAAACGACCATATGAAAAAAATAAGTTTGCTTATTGCACTATCTTTATTATTAACGAACTGCAAAACATCAGAAAAAAAAGAAGTAACAACAGGTTTAATTGCCCAAAAAGCGATGGTAGTTTCTGCCAGAGTTGAAGCGTCTAAAATTGGCTCAGATATTTTACAAAAAGGTGGTAATGCTTATGATGCAATGGCTGCTACACAACTTGCATTAGCAGTTGTATATCCTGTTGCTGGTAATATTGGTGGTGGCGGGTTTATGGTTTACAGAAGTAATGATGGAAAAACCGGAGCTTTAGATTTTAGAGAAAAAGCACCTTTAACAGCAAGTAGAGATATGTATTTGGATGAAGAAGGTAATGTAATTCCTAATAAAAGCAGTTTTGGAGTACATTCCGTTGGAGTTCCTGGAACAATTGCTGGTATTTTTGAAGTATATAATAAATTCGGGAGCCTTCCTTTTAAAGATTTAATTCAACCTTCTATCGATATGGCGAGAAATGGTTTTAGAGTTACTAAAAAGCAAGCCAACGCTTTAAACAAAACTCGTAAACGCTTCGAAAAGGCAAACAATTATAAAATTTTATTTGATAGAGAATGGACAGAAGGAGATTTATTGCAGCAAAAAGAATTGGCACAAACTCTAGAGCGCATTAGAGATAATGGTCAAGATGGTTTTTACAAAGGAAAAACAGCACAATTATTTGTTGATTACGTAAATGAATTAGGTGGAATTATATCTCTAGAAGATTTAGTGAAATACAAAGCTATTTGGCGTAAACCAATAGAATTCACTTACAAAGACCATAAAATAATTTCGATGACACTACCAGCAAGTGGTGGAATTTGTTTGGCTCAAATTTTAAAATCTATAGAACCTTACGATTTATCAGAAATAAAGCACAACTCTACAAAATATGTCCAATTATTAACGGAAGCAGAGCGAAGATCATATGCCGATAGAACAAATTTTTTAGGTGATATTGATTTTGTAAATGTTCCTATAGATAGTTTAACAAGTACAAATTATATCAAACAAAGAATGAGTACTTTTTCTTGGGATAAAGCGACACCTTCATCTGAAGTTTCTCATGGAAAAGTTTTAGGATATGAAAGTGATGAGACAACACATTACTCTATTGTAGATCAGTTTGGAAATGCAGTTTCTGTTACTACTACCTTAAATACCGGTTATGGTTCTAAAGTATTAGTAAAAGGTGCAGGTTTTTTCTTGAATAATGAAATGGACGACTTTAGCGCAAAACCTGGTGTACCAAATGTATATGGGTTATTAGGTTCTGAAGCAAATGCAATTGCCCCAGAGAAAAGAATGTTAAGTTCTATGACGCCAACTATTGTTGAGTATAATGGAAAACTAAAAATGGTTATAGGAACTCCTGGTGGATCTACAATAATTACCTCTGTTTTACAAAATATTTTAAATGTTGTAGATTATAACATGGGAATGCAAGAGTCTGTAAATCAACCAAGATTTCATCATCAATGGTTGCCAGATATCATAAGAATGGAGCCAAATGGATTTGACAAAAAAACAAAGACTAAATTAGATTCTTTAGGATATCAGATTTATGAAAAAAATTCTCTCATTATTGGTAAAGTAGATGCAATTTTAATTTTACCTAATGGAACTTTAGAAGGTGGTGCAGATAAACGTGGAGATGACACTGCAGTTGGATTTTAGGGTTTAATTAGCCTTTTTAGAAGTAATTAACTTCGACAAGCTTAGATTAACATTCGATAAAAAATTTAGCTTGCGTAACTTTTAAACTTAAAAAAATGATACAACCTTTCCATTTAGCAATACCTATTCAAGATTTAGAAAAATGCAGAACTTTTTACAGAGATATTTTAAACTGTGAAGAAGGTAGAAGTACTGAGCATTGGGTAGATTTTAATTTCTTCGGACACCAATTAGTTATTCATCAAAAAGACAATTTTAAGCCCGAGAGAATTTCTAATCCTGTTGACGGATTCGATGTTCCTGTTCCGCATTTTGGAGTCGTTTTAGCTTGGGAAGATTGGCATAATTTAGCAGATCGACTAAAAGCTACAAATACAAAATTTGAAATACCACCATGCATTCGTTTTAAAGGAAAAGTTGGTGAACAAGCAACCATGTTTTTTAAAGATCCAGAAAACAATGCTTTAGAGTTTAAAGCCTTTAAGGATATGAGTCAATTATTTGCAAAATAATGCAATTATTAGAAACCCATATTGTAAGTAAATTAGAAAAATCAATTCGTTTTCAGGAGTATAGCGTTGGAATTTTTAAAACAATTCCTACAAAATCAGGCATTAAAAAAGCCATCAAAAAAGAACTTATTTTTATAGATGGAGATTTAGCAACAACATCAAAATTTATTTCTGGCGGAGAAAACATTGAACTCTTTCAATCAGAGAATTCATCAAGTTTTGAAAGATTAAAATTAAACCTAGAGGTATTGTTTGAAGATGATTATTTGGCAATTATCTTTAAACCAGCAGGAATCCTAGTCAGTGGAAATAAATTTGTAACCATTGCAAATGGATTAAGTCAGAATCTAATAAAAAGCAAACTGTCGGATGCTGTAAAACCACAACCGATTCACCGATTAGATTACCCCACCAGTGGAATTTTATTAATTGGAAAAACAAGTACTGCAATTTCTGAATTAGGTAAGTTATTTGAAAATAAAGAAATTCAGAAAACATATTTCGCAATTACAATTGGAAAAATGAACCTTAAAGGAAAGCTAAATTCTCCTATTGATGAAAAGAATGCTCATACAGAATTTGAAGTTTTAAAATCGGTAACTTCAGAACGTTTTAAGTATTTAAACTTAGTAAAATTACTTCCAAAAACAGGAAGAAAACATCAGTTGAGAAAACATTTATCTGCAATTGGAAATCCTGTTTTAGGCGATAAAGAATATTTTTTAGAAAATAAAGTTTTAAAAGGAAAAGGATTGTTTTTACATGCATCAAGGCTAGACTTTAAACATCCTTTTACGAGACAGGAAATTTCTATTTCAAAAGTGTTGCCTAAAAAATTTACAAAGATTTTTCCAAATTTTTAATAGAAACTATTAATAACAGGCGATAGTTAAAACTTTCAGTCTTTTAAGAGGTGAAACTACAATAAGTTGAAACTCTAAAACACATTTTAATTATTATGAGTAGAACAAATAGTTTCTTCTTTTAAAAAATGATATTTTAGCTTATGATTTTAATTTATAAAAAATGAAGAAATTTTTTAAACTTATTGGAATTCTTTTATTGCTTTCAATTATTGCTTTAGGAATTTATTATTTTGCTAATAACGAATCTTTACCTGAAGGAAAAAAAGGAAAAGAAGCAGATGCATTAGCCATTAAAATGTTTAATGCCATAAACAATGATGCTTTTGAAAATACCGAAATTTTAGAATGGAATTTTAGAAGTAAACACTTTTATAAATGGTACAAACAAGAAAATATTGTTGAAGTATCTTGGGATAAAAACAAAGTGCTTTTACATACAAATCAAACAAAAAAATCTGAAGTATTTGTAAATGATCTAAAAGTAGAAAATAGCGAAATTCTTAAAAATGCAAGAGATTTTTTTAATAACGATTCTTTTTGGCTAATTGCTCCTTTCAAAATATTTGATGCTGGCACAGAAAGAAGTATTGTAAATTACAATGGTGAGGACGCACTTCTAATTACATACAATTCTGGTGGCTCAACTCCTGGAGATTCCTATCTATGGATTTTAAACGAAAACTATGTTCCTATTTCTTTTAAAATGTGGACAAGTGTAATTCCTTTAGGTGGTGTTTCTGCAAGTTGGTCTGATTTTAAAGACACCGAATCAGGTATAAAACTACCAACAAAACACACTCTTTCTTTATTTGGCATGGAGTTAAATATGGGCAAAGTGAAAGCTTATAACCCAAAAGCCAATCAACTTGCTAACAATATTTTAAAAGCAATTAATCACCAAGCATATAAGAAAACTCGTTATTTAGAATGGAGTTTTGGTGGTAGAAGACATTTTAAATGGGACAAAGAAAAACATATTGTAGACGTTTCTTGGGATACAATACGTGTGAATTTACATCCTAATAAGAAGGAAAATAGTACTGTTTATTTCAATAATAAAAAACAAAAAAATGCTGATTCTAAGATTGTAAAAAAAGCATGGGATATTTTTAATAATGATTCTTTTTGGTTGGTTGCTCCACATAAGTTATTTGACGACGGAACAATTAGGAGTATTCAAAAAGCAGATGATAAAGATGCCCTTTTAATAAAATATACAACTGGTGGCACAACTCCTGGAGATTCTTATCTTTGGCTTTTAGACTCTGATAATGTTCCTTTAAGTTTTAAAATGACGGTTCCAAGTATGAAAATGATTGGAACAGCTGCAACTTGGGAAGATTGGAAACTCACAGAAAGCGGTGCTTTATTACCTACGAACCATACGTTTAAAGGTGGTAATAAATTAAGTATGGGATCAGTAAAAGGATACAACTAATGAATTCAAAAACAATAACAAACGGAATTTTAAGAGCCATAGGAATTGTTCTAGGTGTTTTACTATTAGGTTACTTTTTATACACCATTCAATCCGTAATCATTTACATAATTATTGCAGGAATTTTATCATTGATTGCTAGACCTGTCATTATTTTTTTAAGAAGAAAATTAAAACTCCCAAACACTATTGCTGTAATAGCAACCATGCTCTTAATGTTAAGTTTATTAACGGGTTTAGTGTTCTTGTTTATTCCATTGATTCTAGAACAAGGCAAAAGTTTATCTCTTTTAGAAGTGGATAAATTACAGGAAAATGTTCAGCAAATATTTAATCAAACAACAGCATACTTTTCATCAAAAGGGATTGATGTTTTAAGTGAAATAAAAAATGTAGATTTTGTTTCTCAGTTTAAAGAGATTCCTAACTTATTAAATTCTGTTTTAGGAGCTTTAGGATCATTAAGTGTTGGTTTGTTTTCAGTATTGTTTATCTCATTCTTTTTTATGAAAGATAGCCGATTACTGAAAAAAGGTATAATGACAATGATTCCAAATGGGACAGAAGGAAGATTCTCAAAGTCTTTAGAAACCATTAATGACTTACTGTCAAGGTATTTTATAGGATTACTATTTCAGATTACAATTTTATTTATTTTCTACACAATCATCTTATTAGCTTTTGACATTCATAATGCTGTAGTTATTGCATTTTTATGTGCATTATTAAACCTAATCCCTTATGTTGGACCAATGATTGGGGCTGTTATAATGTTTGTTTTATCTATGACAAGTAACATTGGTTTAGACTTTCAAACAGAAATTTTATCAACTTCATTATGGATACTATTTTGGTATTTAATTGCTCAATTAGTTGATAATTTTGCAAGTCAACCTCTTATTTTTTCCAAAACAACGAAATCTCATCCACTAGAAATATTTTTAATTATTGTTATTGGTGGATTACTTTTTGGTGTGGTTGGAATGATTACAGCTGTTCCTTTATACACAGCACTAAAAGTAATTTTAAAAGAGTTTTTATCTGAGAATAAAATTGTAAAATCTATCACAAAAGATATTTAAAGAATCTTTGAATACTGCTATATTACATCCAATAGTTCAGCAATTTATTACTGACAATTTAAAATCTAACATTACAAAATTGATTTTAAGAGGTAGTCCTTTTGATAATGTTTCGATACAAGAATTAGCAAATCAAATTGTTGCAAAACAAAAATCTGAGCAAAAACTAAAAATCTGGTTTTCAACTAAAAACATTTACTATCCAGTAAAAATAAGCATTGAGCAGACTTCCTCAGAAATTACTGCTAATTACAAATCGAAATTAATTTCGGGCAATTCTATAATTGATATTACTGGTGGTTTCGGAGTGGATTGCCTCTATTTTTCGAAGCAATTTAAAAATGTAATTCATTGTGAAATTAACAAGGATTTATCAATAATTGTAAAACACAATTATCAACAATTAAATGTAAAAAATATCGTCACTGTTTATAATGATGGAATTACATTTTTAAAAAAAATCGATACAAATTTTGATTGTATTTATATAGATCCTTCAAGAAGAAATGATCTAAAAGGAAAAGTATTTTTATTAAAAGATTGCTTACCGAATGTCCCGAAAAATATTGATTTTTTATTTACAAAAACCAATCATATTTTATTAAAAAATTCACCGATATTAGATATTTCTAGCGCTATTTCAGAATTAAAATTCGTTAAAGAAATACATATAGTTGCTATTAAAAATGAGGTAAAAGAAGTGCTTCTTTTATTAGAAAAAAATTACCAGAAAAAGATTCAAATAAAAACAGTTAATATTCAAAAAGAAGACGTTCAAAAATTTAATTTCGAATTAAAGGAAGAAGTGAATTCTAATTATTCTGAGCCTCTGTCATATTTATATGAACCTAATGCCGCGATTTTAAAATCTGGTGGATTTCATCAAATATCAAAACAATTAGATGTATTTAAATTACATCAACATTCACATTTATATACATCAGCAAAATTAATTGACTTTCCTGGAAGGAGTTTTAAAATTGAAAATGTATTAAATTACGACAAGAAAAAACTAAAGAAAGTTTTAACCGATAAAAAAGCAAATATTACAACAAGAAATTTCCCAAAAACAGTTGCACAAATTAGAAAAGAAACCGATATAAAAGACGGAGGAACAACTTATATATTCTTTACAACTGACCAGCAAAATAATTTAAAATCAATTATTTGTTCAAAACGTTGAGGAAAGTACTGTTTAAGAAAATCTTATAATTGTTTAACAATTATAATAAATTTATTTATATTTGTCAATTAGTGTGTTTTATTTTTAGGGGTTTAAAACACGGAAGAGGTCTTGAATTTATTTCAAGACTTTTTTTATACTATAGTTTTTCATTAAGTTTGTGGAGAAAGCATTTCTTTCCTTTTTTTATGCAAACTATAAAATACCAAGGTTTAAAAATATCATTAAAAAATTATCAGAAAGTAAATGATTTTTTAGTGGTAGAAGCTCCTCTTCAAATTAACATTAATAATGAGTCTTATACTGTCGTTATGAGAACTCCAAATGATGATATAGAGTTAATTAGAGGGTTACTTTTTGCTGAAGACATTTACAAGAAAACTTCTCCTTTAGTTTTCAAAATAATTAAAGAAGAATCTAAAATTACATCAATAATAAATATTACAATTTCTAAAGATGATTTAGGAAAAGGATATTTAAACAAGCGTACTCTATTATCTGTTTCTTCTTGTGGAATTTGTGGTAAACAAGAATTAAAAGACTTAAAGGTTACAGGAGAAAGGCTAGAAAGCACATTTTTCTCATCAGAAAACTTATTTAAAATGCAATTAGAAATGACTGCTTTCCAAGAGACATTTAAAAAATCTGGAGGGAGTCATGCAGCTGCAATATTTGATAAAAATCAAGAATTACTAACTATTAAAGAAGATCTTGGAAGGCATAATGCCGTTGATAAAACAGTTGGTGATTTACTACATAAAAATAATTTAAAAAAAGCCAATTTTTTAGTAGTTAGTGGTCGAGTCTCTTATGAGATTGTAAGCAAAGCTTTTATTGCTAAAATACCAATTATAATTGCAGTTTCTGCTTGTTCTTCTTTGGCCGTAGATTTTGCAAAAGAATTTGGGATTTGTTTAATTGGTTTTACAAGAGATCAAAAAATGACAATTTATTCCAACCCAAATTATCTAAATAATTTAGAAAATGTCTAAAAAAACAGCAGCACAACCACCAGAAAAATTAACGGGAATTAAATTAACGAAAGTTCCAAAAACTTCTGTTGGTTTAAAAGCAATTGTATCTGCATTAACCCATGTAAAAAATGAAGTTGGCATTGTAAAAGGAATTAGTTTATTAAAAAACATTAATCAAAAAGATGGTTTTGATTGCCCTGGTTGTGCATGGCCAGATCCTGATGAAAAAAGAGCTTTTTTAGCTGAATATTGTGAAAATGGTGCAAAAGCAGTTGCTGAAGAAGCAACTAAAAATAAAGTTTCTCCTTTATTTTTCGCATCTCACTCAGTAGATGAATTGGCTAAGTTTTCTGATTATGAAATTGGTAAAAGTGGACGAATAACACATCCAATGTATTTGCCCGAAGGAAAAAATAATTATGAAGAAATTTCTTGGAGTAAGGCTTTTCAATTGATTGCTCAGGAACTAAATGAACTGAACTCTCCTGATGAAGCTATTTTTTACACTTCAGGAAGAACAAGCAATGAAGCCGCATTTTTATATCAACTTTTTGTACGTCAATTTGGAACCAACAATTTACCTGATTGTTCTAATATGTGTCATGAATCTAGTGGTGTAGCACTTTCTGAAACTTTGGGAATAGGAAAAGGATCGGTTACTTTAGATGATTTTAATCATGCCGATTTGATAATTGTAATAGGGCAAAACCCAGGAACAAATCATCCAAGAATGTTAACTGCTTTAAGTGAAACTAAAAAGAAAGGTGGGAAAATCATCACTATAAATCCACTTCCAGAAGTTGGTTTAATAAATTACAAAGACCCTCAAAATCCTTTAAAATGGATTGGAAAAGGTCAAAACTTAACAGACCTCTTCCTTCAAGTAAAAATAAATGGTGATGTTGCTTTGTTAAAAATCATCTTAAAGTTGATGAAAGAAAAAGAAGATGATAAACCTAATTCTGTTTTCAACCATCAATTCATTAACGAGAAGACTGATGGGTTAGATACTCTTTTAAAAGATTTAGACACCTATTCTATTGATGATTTAATACCACAAACAGGCTTAGCATTAAAGGAAATAGAAAAGGCTGCAGAACTAATTATCAATAATGATAAAGTAATTATTTGTTGGGCGATGGGCTTAACACAACATAAAAATGCGGTTGATAATATTCGTGAGATTGTAAATATTCTACTTTTAAAAGGAAGTATCGGTAAAAAAGGTGCAGGAACTTGTCCAGTTCGTGGACATTCTAATGTTCAAGGAGACAGAACTATGGGAATTTGGGAAAGACCAAAAGCTTCATTCTTGGACAGTTTAGAAAAAGAATTCAAATTTAAAGCTCCTAGAAAACATGGTTTTGACGTTGTTGAAGCCATTGAAGCGATGCATCAAAAGAAAGCTAAAGTATTTTTTGGAATGGGAGGGAATTTTATTTCTGCGACTCCAGATACTGAATTTACTGCAGATGCTTTGCGTAAATGTAATTTAACAGTTCAGGTGTCTACAAAACTAAATAGAAGTCATTTAATTACTGGTAAAAAAGCTTTGATTTTGCCCTGTTTGGGACGTTCAGAAAAAGATTATCAAGCTTCTGGAGAACAGTTTGTTTCTGTAGAAAATTCTATGGGTGTTGTACATCAATCTAAAGGACACTTAGAACCTTGTTCTGAAAAGTTATTGAGTGAAACCGCAATCGTAGCAAATTTAGCGAACTTAACTTTAAAAAACTCAACTACAAATTGGATAAATTTAAAGTCTAACTACGATTTAATTCGTAATAAAATTGAAGCTACAATTGCTGGTTTTGAAAACTTCAATAAACGAGTAAGAGTTAAGGGTGGATTTTATTTACCTAACAATGCGAGAGAAAATGATTTTAAACCAACAGCTACAGGAAAAGCAAACTTTAGTATTAATAAACCTTCAGAAATTGAATTAAAAAACAATCAATTTATGATGATGACGATAAGAACTCATGATCAATACAACACTACTATTTATGGCTTAAATGATAGATACAGAGGTGTTTTAAACGAAAGAAGAGTTGTCTTTATGAATTTAGATGACATGAATAGTTTGGGTTTGCAAAAATTAGATTTAGTAGATTTAACAAGTCATTTTAACAATGAAAAAAGAGAAGCAAAAGGTTTTTTAGTAGTACCATATAGCATTCCGAGACAATGTACAGCAACCTATTTTCCTGAAGCCAATGTTTTGGTTCCATTAAAAAGCAAAGCAGATATTAGCAATACTCCTACTTCAAAAACAGTAATTATTACCATTAAAAAAAGATAAACTCATTACATGAAAAAGTATATTTTTTTATTCTCAATGATGTTTTCAAATCCGTTTTTATTTTCTCAGAATGAAATTGTTCCGGAAAAGAAAACCCAAACAGCTTTTGCAAAACTAGATTTTCTATCTCTTGATTTACCAGAAAATGACCCAAATATAGGTTTTACCGGAATTCATTATAACTTAATGATAAATGATTGGTCTTATGCTGGTTTAGGCATTTATGGAGCTGTTTCTGGAAACAAAGGAGGTTTTTTTACATTGGGTGTCAATGCAGGGATTAAAAAATATTTTACTACTAATTTTTACATTGACACAGGATTTCATTTTGGTGGTGGAGGTGGCGCTGGTGCTCCTGATGGCGGTGGTGCATTTATTTTACCGCATTTTAATTTAGGATATAATTTTAAGAATTTCTCTATCAATTCTGGGTGGAGTTACGTTGATTTTTTTGACGGTGGAAACATAAAAGGCCATCAACTAAATATAGGATTAGAAATTCCTTTAGATTATGAGTTTACTGATTATGAAGTATCCGAAAATGAATTTAATTTTGTAGATTTTATAAAATCTGATTGGAATATCAATTCAAAAAGAACATCGCTAATGTTTCATTTAAATAATTTAATGATAAAAGGTGATGATACTAATATTAATGTTCAAAAGTTTGATAGAGCAACTATTAAACTTGCGGGTTTTGAATTGGCCTCTTACTTTTCTGAGAATTGGTTTACTTTCTTAAAAGTAGATGGTGCTTATGATGGAATAAAAGCTGGTTATATGGATGTGTTTTTAGGTGGTGGATATCATTTTTCATTTAATAAAAATAGAACAAACATTCTTGCCAAACTTGGTTTTGGAGCAGGTGGCGGAGGTGGCGTAGATACTAAAGGAGGTTTTTTATTGTATCCTGATTTATCTATTGAGCAAAAAATTAATAGCAGTATTTTTCTCTCCTTAAATAAAGGTTTTGTAATGTCTCCAGATTCCTATTTTTATACTTCCTCATTTGGAGTTGGTTTAAAATATTATGTAGATAGAAATGGGATTATATCTCAAGAAAAATCTTTCTCTACAGGAAAATTTAAAGGTTTTGAAGTTATTACAAAACAAGACATTTATTTTAAAGCGAAAAGAGATCGCAATCCAACAGAGAATTTACATCAAATTTCTTTACAAATAAATTTAAGCTTTACTAAAAACTTATATGCAGCTGGGCAAACATCTTTTGCGAACTTTGGAGATGCTGGTGCTTATGGAGAAGGAATTGTTGGTTTAGGCTTAAAAACAAATAATTTTTTAAATAACAAAGTAACTTTATTTATGCAAGTTTTAGGAGGTGCTGCTGGTGGTGGTGGTATTAGTACTGGTGAAGGGTTAATTGTAAAACCAAGTGCTGGCTTTAGCTACAAACTAAATAATACACTTAGTTTTAGAACTGCTACTGGCTTTGTAAAAGCTAAAGGAGGAAATTTAAATAGTTCTTTTCTCAATTTTGGAATAAAATATCATTTATCATTTTTAAAAATGAAATTATAAAAAACACTATTTTTAAATAATCAAACTCTAATAAACATGAAATATAAAATTCTACCTTTATTTATTTCTTTCCTTTTTATTCCTATTTTGACAACAAACTCACAAGACATCAATATTATTCCTAAACCTCAATACTTTTCTTTTGGTAAAAGCACATTGATTATTAATGAAAACACCCTGATTATAAGTATCCAACAAAGTAATAAATCAGCAGAAATATTACAAAAATACTTTAAAGATGATTATAATTTAAACCTTAAATCTACTGAATTTCAGAGTCTAAAAAAGAAATCTATAAGTTTTAAGGTTGATGAAAGTTTAGCTAACGAAGGGTATGAACTATCAATCTCTGAAGACGGAATTACTATTTGTGCTTTAGATGAAAAAGGTTGGTTTTATGCTGTGCAAAGTTTAATTCAATATTGTTCTTCCAATTCTTATTTTTCTAAATATGAAAAATTAATAAAACTAAAAGAGGTTAGAATTAAAGACGCTCCTAGATTTAAATGGAGAGCTTTTATGTTGGATGAAGCTCGATATTTTAAAGGAATGCAACAAGTGAAAATGTTACTAGATGAAATGGCTCTTTTAAAAATGAATGTTTTCCATTGGCATTTGGTTGATGATCAAGGTTGGAGAATTGAAATAAAAAAATATCCAAAACTTACTGAAATAGGCTCTAAAAGAAAAAGCACACAAATTGGCCCATTAATGTGGGAAAGTCCTATGCAGTCTGCGGAACCTCATGAAGGTTTCTATACACAGAAAGAGATTAAAGAGGTTATACAATATGCAAAAGAAAGACATATTACGATTATTCCAGAAATAGAAATGCCAGGTCATTCAACGGCAGCAATTGCTTCATATTCCTGGTTAGGAACTTCAAAAAAAGAAATAGAAGTTCCGATTAAATTTGGAGTTGGCAAAGATGTTTATGATGTTACAAACCCTAGAGTAACTAAGTTTTTAAAGGATGTTTTAGATGAAGTTATCGCACTTTTCCCATCAGAAGTAATTCATATAGGAGGTGATGAAGTAAAATACAATCATTGGAAATCTTCAATATCTGTAAGAAACTACATGAAGGAAAAAGAATTAAAAACACCTGCTGATTTGCAAGTGTATTTCACAAACAATATCTCTAAGTACTTACAAAGTAAGGGTAGAAGAATGATGGGATGGAATGAAATTATGGGTCATAATTTACATTTTTATCAAAATAAAGAAGACACTAAAACTACTCAAAAATTAGCAAAAGAAAGTATTGTTCATTTTTGGAAAGGTGATATTGATCTAATTTCTACTGCAGCTAGTAGTGGGTATGAAATTGTAAACTCACTTCACTCCTACACTTATTTAGATTACAGATACAAAAACCTACCACTATCTAAAGCATATTCTTTTAATCCGATTCCTGAAAAATTAGCTAAAAAACACCATGATAAAATTATTGGTTTGGGTGCTCAAATGTGGGGAGAATGGATTCCTACAAATGGTGAAATGCATTTTAGAGTTTTTCCAAGAATTGCGGCATATGCAGAGATTGGTTGGACAAAAAACGAAAACAAAAATTTTAAATCTTTTAAATCTGCTTTAAAAAATCTTCAAAAAAGATGGAAGAAAAAAGGAATCTATTTTGCTGATAACGAATTTGTAGAAAAAAATAACTAATGAGAGAAATTACGTCAATCGCTCCTGGGAGAACTTGTTTGTTTGGAGATCATCAAGATTATTTAGGTTTACCTATTATTGCGTGTGCAATTAATAGGCATATTACTTTAAAAGCAATAGAAAATAATTCAACTAATTTTAATATTAATTTACCAAACATCAACCAAAAAAGAACAATTAATATAAATCATAAAGTATTAAATTTAGAGAAAGAAGATTTTTTTATTTCAACTCTTAAAGTTTTAAAGAGATATAATTGTATTCCTAACACTGGATTTAATATTGAAATTACAGGAACAATTCCAATAAATGCTGGTACTTCTAGCTCTTCTGCATTAGTCGTTTCTTGGGTTCATTTTTTACTAAAGGCATTTGGCCCAAAAGAATTATTAACTCCTGAATCTATTTCACAATTAGCATTCGAATCAGAGGTCTTAGAGTTTAATAATCCTGGAGGAAAAATGGATCAATTCAGCATTGGATTAGGAAATATCATCTATTTAGAAACAGGAAATAATTTTTCTTATCAAGTTTTACAGGCTCCTTTAACTGGGTTAATTATGGCAGAATCTGGGGTTCCAAAAGAAACTTTAGGATTATTAAAAAAACTAAAAGAGAAATCTTGGAAAGCGATAACTGAAGTGCAAAAAAATATTAAATATTTTAAAATTGAGGAAGTAAAAATTGAAAATTTAGAAATGTACCTTTCATTTTTAACAGAGGACTTAAAACCTTATTTAGAAGCTGCTATTGGGAATTATAATGTGACTAAAGAAGCGCTTTTAGAATTCAAAAAAGAAAAATTAGATATGAATAAGATTGGTGATTTAATGAATCAACATCACCATTATTTGAAAAATTTTTTAAAAATCACAGTTCCTAAAATTGACGATATGATTAATGCTGCTATAAATGCTGGTGCTTTAGGTGCTAAAATTGTTGGTTCTGGAGGTGGGGGAAGTATTGCCGTTTTATCTCCTAGAAATAAAGAAGCACATATTATAAAAGCAATTTTAAATGCTGGAGCTAAAGATGCTTATAGTGTTTCTGTTGATAAAGGTGCAAGCGTGTCAGAGATAAATTTATTTAAATAAAATATGCATGATAATTTAATTATTTTGGCTGGAGGAATGTCGTCCAGAATGAAAAAACCATCTACTTCTAATAAAGTTACTAAAGAGGATGAAGATGAAGCAAATATTAAAACTAAGAGTTTAATTAGCCTAGGTAATCAAGGTAGACCATTAATGGATTATATTTTGTACAATGCCAAAAAAGCAGGTTATAAAAATATCTATATCGTAATTAATGAGAGAGGTCGTTTATTTAAAGAATTTTATGGAAAAAAGAATGCTGATAATAATTTTAATAAATTAAATATTTCTTATGCAATACAATATATTCCGAAGAATAGGATAAAGCCTTTTGGAACTTCTGATGCTGTTTTTCAGGCAATTGAACAGTTTCCTCATTTAAAACACCAACAATTTACAGTCTGTAATAGTGATAATCTATATTCTGAAAAAGCTTTAAAAAGATTAAGAGAAACAACTACCTTAAATGCATTTATAAGCTACAATAGAGATGAATTAGAATTCTCACTAGAAAAAATTTTAAGTTTTGCTATTGTTAATTTAGATGATAAAAATTATCTCAAAAATATTGTTGAAAAACCATCAATTGAAACTGCCAATAATTACAAAGATAATTTGGGTAAAATAAGAGTGAGTATGAATATTTTTAAATTAGATGGAAATCTAATTTATTCATACTTAAAAAGCTGCCCTGTTCATTCTATTAGAAAAGAAAAAGAATTACCAACAGCAATTTTAAATATGGTAAAAGAAAATTCTAAAGCTGTATTAGGAATTCCTATATCTGAGCATGTACCTGATTTAACTTCAAAAGACGATATTATCATTTTAAAAAAATATCTAAAAAAGAATTATCCAAAAAAATTAAATTGGTGAATTTTAATATTGCGATGTTAAGAACCAAAGAGGTTTCCATAATAAAATTAAATGCTTTAGGTTTTTTATTAAATTTCACTTTTCTGCTGAAAATTAACTTACAAATAAGTTTTTAAACATAAATAGAAAGAACAATGCCATGATAATTGTTCTTTCTATTTATGATACTTCTCAAATTGTATTAATACTGTTAAAGGGGTTAAGATTGCATTTAAACCTAATGAAATTGTATCTCATCTACAAATTAAAATATTTTTCAACAAACTTGTGATCTTTGCCAAAAAAATGTTTCAAATAAGCAAGAAACTAAATTGAATCATTTTTTTGTTAACTATTAATTTTTCTTCCATGCTAAAGAACACAATACATCAAATTATCCTTTTCATTATATCAACGATTCTAATATTTCAAATAGGAAAACTTGTGATTGCATTAAATAATCTTGATTCATTTACAGATATTGCTATAGTAATGGTTTTCTTCATTACCCTTATATTTTTTATAAATTATTTGTCAAGATTAACGAGTAAATTCTTAAAAATATTTAGCATTTAAAAGAATATTTATAAATAATTTAAAACTAGAAAAGGTATAAATTAGATTGTTCTTAATTTGTGAACTAAACAATAAATTCACTTTCAATATTAATGACTAAGTGCTTTAAGAGTTAATTCAATAGAGTCTTCTGATAAAAATAGAGAGTATAAAGTACAGTCTATTTATTTTTAAATTATATATATTTAACACCCATATAGTTCTATATATTTTTTGATCTTAAACCTAGGTTTATGTATTGCTTTTGCTTCAAATCTGTTCGTTAAGGTTTGAAAAGGAAATCCTCTTTAAAGGAACGAGAGTAAATTATATTAAAAAGTCTGACTTTGGTCCTGATAGTCATCAAGATAAAGGAACACCCAAGAGGCTATCTTATTTTCTTTTGGATGTGAAACCAGAAGTGTTTCTTTTACTTTTTGGTGACGATTTCCTAAAAGATGCACTCTTTTTATTGAAGTCATTTTTTGTAGGCGCTTTATTTCTCTTTGGTTTAGCTTGTTTTGGTTTCTCTTTAACTTCCGATGCTTCTTCTGTTTTTGATGAACTAGAAATCATTTTGTTGATTTCCTTCATTTCTTCTTCTGTTAATTCTCGCCAATCTCCTGTCTGTAAATAGCCAAGTTCTACATTCATGATTCTTGTGCGCTTTAACTTCGTTACTTCGTAACCTAAGTACTCGCACATTCTACGAATTTGACGATTTAAGCCTTGTGTTAAAACAATTTTAAATATTTTATCACTTACCTTTTCTACTTTACATTTTTTAGTAACGGTTCCTAAAATTGGAATTCCATTTCCCATGCTTTCAATAAAGTCACCCGTAATAGATTTGTCAACAGAAACGAAATACTCTTTTTCGTGATTGTTACCTGCACGTAAAATTTTGTTAACAATATCTCCGTCATTAGTCAAAAAAATTAGCCCTTCAGAGGGTTTATCTAGACGTCCAATTGGAAACAATCTTTCTGGATAATTTACATGCTGTACAATATTATTTGGTTCTCTATCATCTGTCGTAGAGACAATACCAACAGGTTTGTTTAAAGCAATATATAATGTGATGTTTTTTGGTTCTACTAGGCGTCCATCAAACTTTACAACATCTTTTTTACCAACTCTATTTCCTAATTGAGTTGCTTTACCATTTATAGTAATTCTACCTTCTTTTATAAATTTTTCTGCTTCTCTACGAGAACAAACGCCTGAAGAACTTATATACTTGTTAAGGTTTATTGACTGTTGATTATTATTGTCCAATGAGAAAATATTTTCAGCAAAAGTAAGTATAAGATTATAATTCTATGGTTCTAAATGTTAAATTAATTCTTGGTAAGTTCACTTTTTTAGTTGGTGGTAATCGGTGTAACCAATTCGTTTGTGTCCCTTTTTTCATCACTAATAAACTACCATTTTCTAAAATAACATCAACTCTTTGTTTGTTTTCTTTATGTTTAAAAGAAAATTTACGCTCTGCACCTAAAGAAAGTGAAGCAATAGCTCCGTTTTTCTTTAACATTTTTTCTCCATCTGAATGATACCCCATACCTTCATCACCTGAATGGTATAAATTTAACAAACAAGAATTATAAGTTTCACCGCTTTCTTTTTCTACTATTTCTTTTAATTCTAATAATTCTTTCGTGAAAATATATGCCGTTTTTGTTATTTTTGAATACGTGTAAGAAAATTCTGACACTCCATACCAAGCTACTTCTCTTTTAGTTATTATCTTTTTACCAAATATAATTGCTTCGTCATTTTTAAATTGAATGGTTTTTATTAATTTTTGATAATAGAAATCGCATTGATTTTTATTTAAAACGAGTCCATGATAATTTGTAATTCCATCAAAAGGTAAAATGTTTGTAATTACTTCTCGGTTAAATAAATCCATATGTAAAAATAAAAAAACAATATTATTAATTACAACAACTACGAATTTATTCTTAACTTTTAACAGTATTTTAAAGAACGATAATAAATAGTGAAATACTGTATTCTCTCCGTGCTATTCTATTTCAACAATACATCAGTCTTTAAGTAAATTTAGAATTTTTTAATAAAATTCACTAGATTTTATAAGTAGACCATTACTTCAAAATATCTTTAATGAATTTTTTGAATTTTTACTGGAAAGAAAAACCCTTTAAAAGTTAAGTTTTAAAAGGTTTTTTCTTTGATTGATAAACAAACTGCGAAAAAATTTGAATAAAAAAATATCTAAAAAAATGTAGCACACACTAAATAGTCATATGATTTTTCACTCTTTAACAGAATAGAAATTTATGTTTTGGACTACTAGTGGAGTAATATGTAAAATAAAAAACCGTAAAAACTTAATTAATAAGTGATTACGGTTTTTCTGCGGAGAAAGAGGCTCCGTACACTATAAATATATGTCAATGTTTTCGGGGTTTTCCTGGGATTACAACTCAATAGGGTAACACATAGGGCAACTCAAAATGTTTTTAATCTATAATACAAAGATAAAAATTTATTGGTTTAAAAAGAAATTAAATAGACTAATCAATATTCAACTGTACATTATATAAGTTTTAATAAAAAAGGACCTTTGAGTAAAAATCTTAAATCAAACAGAAGAATTATTAATGGTCAAGTTGTTAAATTAGTTTCTGTGCATGATGAAACATTATTCAAAATAGTAACTTAATACATATTAAATACGCTTTAACATGAATTAAAATTCATTCAATAAT
>MDTF01003766.1_pt1 | contig 24906 bp, 23 predicted proteins | sample 811191 | NCBI WGS metagenome assembly MDTF01 (sample SAMN05326649, study PRJNA326480) | marine metagenome | isolation source: seawater | place: Southern Ocean | collected 2011
TTCTGAGGGTTATTAGTCCTCGCAGCGGCTAAAGCCCCCTTTTTATGTACAAATTTAGCATTGAATTCAGCTGGCACAGAATACCCTGGACCTCCACCGCCTAATCTCGTATCTGCAGATGCACCTCTTGAATTAGGGTCTCCTCCCTGAATCATGAAAGAGTTAATTACCCTGTGAAAGATTAAATCATCATAGAATGATTCATTCACGAGCTTAATAAAATTCTCTTGGTGTAATGGAGTTTCATCATAAAGTAAGATGGTCATATCTCCATAAATGGTAGAAAGCACTGCTTCTTTTCCAGCAGGAATCTCTTTAACTAAAACTTCAGCAATAGTCTTATCAGTCGTCTCGACTACTACTTCTTCATTCGCCTGCGTAGCAATAGTCTTATCCTTAGCCCCGCAACTAAACAGTGCAATACTGAATGTTATTAATAATAATCTCATTATTCTATGATTGTAATATTCATTTTAACATCGTCAACCGGTCTATCTCCTCCTGCTGTTACTACTGCTGCTATTTTATCTATAACATCTAATCCTTTTACTATCTCTCCATATACTGTGTAATTCATATCAAGAGCAGGGGTTCCTCCAATAGTTTTGTAAATTTCTCTTTGCTCTTTAGAATACGTGAAACCAGGCATATTTCTAGCGATGCTCTTTTCTATGCCGTCTAAGCCTTTATCAGTCATTACTTTTCCCTGAACCAAATAAAACTGAGAACCAGAGGACTCCTTTTGTGGGTTATTATTCCTAGCTGCCGCTAAGGCTCCTTTTTTATGGATTACACTTGGGTTAAACTCTGCTGGGACAGTATAGCCTGGACCACCACTTCCAAGATTCGTGCTGGATGAGGCCCCTTTAGAATTAGGATCGCCCCCTTGAACCATAAATCCTTTTATTACTCTATGAAACAATAGGTCCTTATAGAAGCCAGACTCAGCATGCTTTAAAAAATTATCTCTGTGCAGAGGAGTATTGTCATATAGTCCTATTTCTACATCTCCCATTTCAGTAGACAGCCTCACATATTTAGAAATCTTCACCTCTTCTCTTTCCAAGGGTTTGCTTTCAGGAAGTGCAGCTGGTGCAGAAGGTCTTTCTTCTTTTTTAATACTGGGAGCTGCCTCTTGGCTGCAGCTAGTAAATGTCATTGAACAAATTCCGAATAACAGTATAAGTGTATACTTCATATTTAAATAATTGATTAAATTGCGGTCTAATATTTCTTGCGAATTTAATGATTCATACCGTTTTTAATGAATCAGCAAGCAACATTTTGCTAGTAATAGCAGTACTTATTTAAAATTAACGTGATGTTCAAGAAAAGATATCTTATTCTGCTCTCTATCTTCTTAGGTTTAGTTCTTCAGTCTTGCTTTAAAATAGAAGAGACTATAGCCTCCGTGACTGTTCTAAATTCTGCCGGAACCCCTGTTCCTGGAGCTGAAGTACATTTATTCAAATTTGGAACCGGTGAAACTCGTTTCGATACTACCCAATTCACTAACGGAAGTGGTATAGCATCTTTCAACTTTTCAGATTTCTATGAATCAGGTCAAAGTGGTTTTGCCGTTTTAGACATCGAGGTAATCAAGGGAAGTTTACTAGGAAGTGGTATAATAAAAATAGAGGAGCAGGAAACTTCTGAAGAAAGCATCCTAGTCGAATAGGAACGTTTTAAGCATCAGTTGTAGTGAAATATTCAATCACTGCAGTTTTCATTAATTTTTCTTGTTCGCCAGCTAATAATGTAGGGACTTTCTGTTTTTCATCATAATGAGGCCATCCATCCTTATCTTTTCCAGAATAAATATAGTACCCATAAGGTTCTAGCAGTCTGCATATCGCAATATGCATCAAATCCATTTTTTCCTGCTTTTTAAACTCCCTAAAGCCGACACCCAATTCCTGTACTCCGATAAGGAAAAGTACTGACTGTAAATCCATATCCATTTTAAAAGTTTCAGCTAAATCTTTAGTCAATTCATTCCACTCTTTTTCAAACTGATAATCCATAAAACCTTAATTTACCTGACCTCTAGGTCAATTTGACATCAAAAACAAAAACACATGGAAATTACTATCTTTGTAACTACCTAATAAACCTTATAGACCGCTAATATACGATGAATCGTGCACTAACCTTTATGCTAATCGCATTCTCAGTTAACGCTTTTGCTTTGCAAGACGACAAAACTTTCTTGGATGAAAATTTCAACCCAATAAGTAATTTGAATGGAGCAAAATATTATCGAACCGTTCAACAGCAAGATGAAAACCTTTATTATGCCGAAGTATTCTATTTAACAGATTTCCCGCAAATGAAGGGTCATTATCTAGACAAAGAAATAACCATTCTCCACGGTTTGTGTACATTTTTTCACCGAAACGGAAAAATAGAATCTAAAGGGAATTTTAATGCCGGAAAAAGAATGGGGATTTGGGAGAGATATACCATGTTTGGTGAAAGAAAATCTGATAGGTTCTATCCTTCAGCTGACGAAATAGCCCGAACTTTCAAGAGAAAATCCTGCCTAGCTAGGTTTGAAAACGGCCATGAAGAGTTGGCGAAGTTCATAGCAGAAAACTTAAAATTTCCTTATCAGGCTGATTTACTGGATATTACTGAAGGCGAAGTGACTTTCAATTTAAGCATCAACAAGTTTGGGGAAATTATTTCTAAAGAAATTCTAGCCAGTTCAGCCTACATCTTCAATAAATCTGCTCGTTCAGTAATAGACAGAATGCCCGACTGGGAACCAGCGCGCTGGAGTAATAAAGCCATCGATTCCAATTTTATAATCAAAATAAAATTCGATAGCGAAACATTAAGACAAAAAAACACCTCTTTCCAAAACTAGTTAAATCGCGAACTGATAAGCTTGAAACCCTAATCTCGGTTGGTCAAACTAGACCCAATTTACACTCCGAACAGGCCGTTAAACATAAGACGGTAATCCAAATCACACACTCGTATTTCTCCAATTCTAGGCGGCTGACTTAGACTTTAAAGAATAATTTTCACGTTAATTCATTATGGATTCCATTTTGTTTTTACCACCGAATAGATATACTCTTTTATTATTGAGGTTTAATCCTAATTATAGAGCTTTAGAGCGTCCTAGTTTCCTAAATTTGTATCTGTTCGAAAAAAGGATTTATGAAAGTATCACTAGACTGGTTGAAAGACTTCGCTGACATCACATTACCACGGGAAGAAATCGCTTCTGTATTAACTGAAACAGGGTTAGAGGTAGAGAAAGTAGAAACCGTAGACCTTATTAAAGGAGGTTTGAAAGGAGTGGTAGTAGGAGAAGTTATAGAGAAACGACAACACCCAAACGCGGATAGATTAAGCATAACCAAAGTGAACATAGGAGAGTCTGACACACTACAGATAGTTTGTGGTGCGCCTAATGTAGCAGAGGGGCAGAAAGTAATGGTTTCTACGATTGGAACCGAGCTCCACCCTTTATCGGGAGATTCTTTTAAGATAAAGAAAGGGAAAATAAGAGGAGAGGTCTCAGAAGGGATGATCTGCGCAGAAGATGAATTAGGCTTGGGAAAAGGTCATGACGGAATTATGGTTCTAGATTCTCAAACAATTCCAGGCACCCCTGCTGCAGAACACCTAGGACTCGCAAGTGATACTTGTATAGAAATAGGCTTAACTCCGAACAGAACTGATGCTCTAGGGCACTTGGGAGTAGCTAGAGATTTGTTGGTCGGACTGAAACACTCGAGTATTGAATCTAAAGAAGACCTAGAGTTAAAACCTCTACTATTTGGTAATCATCCTATGAGGGATGATAAGACGTTCAAAATAGCTATTCAGAATCCAGAAGACTGTGAAAAATACTTAGGAGCAGTAATAAAAGGAGTGACTGTTAAAGAGTCTAGTGAATTAATCAAAAGAAGGCTTAAAACTATTGGGGTAGAGCCAATAAATAATATTGTAGATATCACTAACTATGTTCTGCATGAACTTGGACACCCTCTGCATGCTTTTGATCTAGATGAAATAGGAGCCAATGGGGTTCAAGTGATGAGGGCTAAAGAAGGTGTTAAGTTCACCACTCTAGATGGAAAAGAGAGAATACTAGACAAAAATGATATTACTATCGCAGATGCTAACTCTAAACCGTTATGCTTAGCAGGTGTGTTTGGCGGAATTGACTCTGGAGTATCTGTTAAAACAACAGATATATTCTTAGAGTGCGCTGTTTTCGATGCTATTAGCGTTAGAAAAACCGCAAAAAGACATCAACTAAACACGGATGCATCCTTTAGATTCGAAAGAGGTGTGGACCCTGACATGTGTAAGCCTGCAATTTCGAGAGCTATCGATTTAATTCTAGAGCATGCCGGTGGTACTCTAGAACAAGGGATTATAGAACTCACCTCTAAAACAAGAGAGAAATGTAAAATTGACTTTTCTCCTGTGAGATGCCAGAAAATGATCGGGCTTGATATTCCATTTTCTAAAATGGAAAATATCTTAACAGACCTAGACTTCGAAATTGAAAAAACAGAAGGAGACACTAATTGGATTTGCTACGCACCTAAATACAGAGTAGATGTAACTAGAGAGGCTGATGTAATAGAGGAGATTCTTAGAATATACGGATACAACAACATCCCTCTGCCTAAGAAACTAAACTCATCGCTTTCTTATTTTAATCAAAACAACTCAGAGCGCATTAGAACTGGAGTAGCGGACATGTTGAGTTCTCAAGGGTTTAATGAAATCATGAACAACAGTCTAACCGCAGAAGAACATTCTAGCGTGTGCAGCTCAGAAGTTTTTGGTGACGTTGTAAAATTACTAAATCCACTCAGTAAAGATTTAGCAGAACTAAGAACGAACTTGGCTTACAATATGCTTCAAGCCGCCTCATTTAATATGAACCGAAAGTCTTCAAACCTAATGTTCTATGAGTTCGGTAATGTTTATGCAAAAGCAGAGTCAGGCTATAAAGAAAAGCATATACTAGGGCTGCTGAAGTCTGGCCTTACTCAAAAAGAAGGTTGGCTAAATGGAAAAGTGAAAACTGAAATGGTTCATTTAGTTCAAACTATTGAATCTGTGTTACAAAACATAAATGTTCCTTATTCCATAAGCCAAACTGGAGATTCTCTAGAGATCAAATCGAAAAAGGTCATTATAGGAAGCGCCCGCAAAGCCACAAGTAAAGAGCTTAAGCATTTTAGCATAAAGCAGGAGGTATTTCTATGCTTTTTAGATTGGACTGCAATTCATAAGGTAAACACCCCTGCGATTAAATATTCTTCGGTATCTAAATTCCCTGAAGTTCAAAGAGATTTAAGCTTGCTTCTAGATGAACAGATAAAATATGAAGAGCTCGAAGCGCTAGCCAAACAAATGGGCGGTAAAATCCTAAAAGAGGTATCCTTATTTGACGTTTATGAAGGCGACAAGCTGCCTAAAGGGAAGAAGAGTTATGCGCTTAGATACACGCTGGGAGATCACTCAAAAACCTTAGAGGACAAAACCATAGAGAAGACTATGGAACGTATTCTAAACGGCTACAAGAAACAATTCCAAGCTGAACTAAGATAGTTTTCTTAGTCACTGATTAAATCAATATATACTTGTAAAAAAAAGGCTACTCCTGCGAGTAGCCTTTTTTTTGTAGCGTATTTAATTTTACTATTATCTGTTTCTTTCGTCCTTTACCATCTGAGTAGTAAGTGAAGACTTAATTCTATTGTACAAGTTTCCAAAAGAAGTTTGAAGTAAAGCTTGGTCATCAGAATAACTAGCTTTTTCAGGAGCCAGTGTCTTATCAATAACCTGAATTACAGCTACACCTTGATTTCCTTTCACTACTCTAGTAATAGCGTCATCTGGTGATCCAAATGCTAACCCTATAGCTTCTGGCTCATTATTACCTAATCCATTTAGGTTATTCGAACTGAACGTCAACTGCGCTGTTTTCTTAGTAGACCCATCCACGGCATCCTTAACCTCATCTAAGTTACCTTCTGCCATAGCGCCTTTTACAAACTTGAACTTCGCCTCTTTAATAGCGTCTGCTCTCATATCATCTTCTACAGTTGAAAACTCAGGAGTCTTTTCATCTTGAATTTTAGAAACTGTAGCCACTACGAATTTTCCGTCTACATCAAATATTTTGGAAACCTCATCTAGATCAACGTCTTTAGAGTTAATCCATCTAACTATAGACTCTGAACCAGTCAATCCTGAAACAGTTCTACTCGTTTTATTTACCTTCTTTTCTATAACAGAAAGCCCTTGCTCCTCAGCTTGAGCCATGAGCTCTTCACCTGAAGTGTATTGCAACGCAAAAGAACTTACATCTGAGTACAGCTCATCTTGAGTAGAATCTGTGGCTTTAATGTCTCTTGAGATTACTGCTAGAATAGAGTTTTTTCCGTCATACTCAAAATTAGTAGCTTCTGAAATACTTACTCCACCCGGAACTTCTGATATTCTAACCGCTCCTTTTTCAGCATTTACAAGAATGTTTCTCAACTGATTTCTTACTTTTTCTTCTGGATCAATTTCATCATCTGGCGATAACCAACCTAAAGAACCTCCTTTATCAGAGTTACTTTCATCTGCAGACCATTTAGCAGCTAGGCTAGAGAAACTAGACCCGCCTTCTAAAAGCGTTTTTATACTGTCTGCCAGGGTTAATACAGAATCTTTTTCTACTCTCTGGAATCCAGATTTTAAAAATATGTGCCTTCCATTGACTCTGCTTACTATTGGCTTTTTCTCTACAATTTTAGCTAATTTGTATGCTCCTCCATCTTCATAAGGACCTACAACGTCACCAACATTTCCTTTATTTAATAAAGAATCTGTAACTCCAGCTGTAGTTCCAGCGGCATAAGTTTCTTTTCTATAAATTCTATCGTCTGAATGATCAATTACGTAAAGACTATCATCCTTACTGGAGATAAACTTAGTTTTAAACTCAGCCAACTCAGCCATTAAAGCAGATGAATCCTGAGGAGATGCAAATACATCATACTCTAAATACCTCACTTCTCTAAAAGGCCTTTGCTGATACTTAGCGTTGTTCTTATTTCTATTGAAGAAGCTCATCACTTCACTATCTGAAACCGTGACAGTAGAATCAGATAATTCTGAATACTTAACAGAAACAAAGGAAACACTTGCCTTATCGTTCTTTAAAAGATAGTCTCTCTCTGCATCTAGAGAATTAGCATACATTCCTTTCTTTAATAAAGACTCTAGCTTTTCGAGCTTATATCGCTTTACGATCATTGATTTTTGAGCCCTAGCACTGAGAATAGGCTGCGTTTCGAATAATTCTTGAGCTTTAGCTCTAGTCTCATCATTTACAGTTCCTCCATAATAAGCTTGCTTTACCATCGCAGATGGACTAACACCAAGAATAACATCTTCGTATTCCTCATCTCCTACTACATATCCAGCAGCATCTAAATCCTCAGCGTATAGCATTTCGTTCACAAGGTCAGTCCAAGCGGCACTAGAAATATTATCATCACCTCTGTAAAGGTTAGACTGCTGAACAGCCAGTAGATCTTTCTGAAACGAACCTTGGTTAATTACCTTTCCATTTATTTCTCCAATAGTCTCACTTCCTGGAGTATTACCAAAAAGGGACATTACAGCGTCATAGGGAACTAGGAATCCTAACATACCTATACCGATAAAGAAAATTAGAAGGCCTCTTCTTTTTCGGATGTTTTCAATCATTGCCATAGCTAAATCTTTTAAATTTTTAAGATCGGCAAATTTAGTGATGTTTCGGCAGCTATAAAAGCTTATTTCTCGTTAATACTAACTTTAACCTCTTCTATTTTAGTATCTGTAACTGAAAGTACTGTGAGCAAAAACTTCTCGATGAGAACATTAGAGTTCTTCTTAGGAATATCTTCAAGGTAATGTACTATCATCCCTCCAAGTGTTTCATACTCGTCATTCTCAGGCAATGAGAGTCCGTATTTATGATTTAAATAATCAATTTCTAACCTAGCGCTTAGCTTGTATTCATTATCGGAAATCTTAATCTCCGTTAATTCATCTAAATCATGTTCATCTTCTATCTCACCAAAGAGCTCTTCTACGATATCTTCTATGGTTACTATTCCGGAGGTTCCTCCAAACTCATCTACAACTACTGCTAAGTTCCTCTTTTGCTTAATTAGCTGTTCTAGGACTTCATTGGCCGGCATAGGCTCGGGAACTATACTAACAGGCCTGATTACCGTCTTAATACTTTCAGGTTTATTAAATAGCTCTGAGGAATGCACGTAACCAATTATATTATCTACTGTTTCTCTATATATCAATACTTTTGACAGGCCAGTGTCTATGAATTGCTGCCTAAGGGTTTCGATAGACTCTTCTATGTTTAGCGTTACTAATTCATTTCTTGGAATCTGGCAATCTCTAGCCTTGAGGTCTTTGAAGTCTAAGGCGTTTTGTAATATTTGGATCTCATGATCCAAATCTTGTTGAGCCTCTACACTAAACTCACTCAGGTAATAGTTCAAATCAATATTACCAAACGCAATCTCCTCACTTGTCATGTCTCCCTTAACGACTAAAGAGATTAGTGTTTTGGATAACCAACTGATAAACTTGGCTAAAGGATACAAGAGGTAATAAATGAACGTAAGTGGTAGGGAAAAAATATTCAGCCATTTATTCGGCTTTAATCCAAAAAAAGCCTTTGGCAGAAATTCTGCGGTGACAAGCACTATTATGGTGGAGATAAATGTCTTTAAAAGCAAAGAGATAACTCTAGACTCCATTAAAAAAGAAGATTGATTTACGATTAAATCAGTGATTAAATCCCCTGTATAGATCCCGTAAATCACTATAGAAATATTATTTCCTATCAACATAGCGCTAATAAAAACCTTCTTTCTATCAAGCAGCTTGGAAACTAACCTGGCTGCAAAAGAACCTTGCTCTCTATCTAGTTCAACTTTTAACCTGTTTACAGACACAAAGGCAATTTCCATTCCAGAGAAAAAAGCTGAGAACAGCAGTGTTATAAAAATAATAATAAGACTTGTGGTCATTCTACTTTTTCAATTTAGGAAAACTTAGATACCTGAAACCTCTTCCAACCATACATCATGAAACAAACTAGCGAAAGAACCAAGTACGTAGAAATTCCTTCTGATTCAGGTCTAAAATAAATAACTCCTGAAACTATAAGCCCTAGCACTGCCATACCTAACCAAACGTACATTACTATTCGGTTAATACTGGTAAGCTGATTTTTATCTATCATTTTTGGTTTGTCTTTTCTCTTTCTGGTACTACTATTTTTGAATTGGCAGGGTTTAAAATGGTATACTTTTTAAAACTCGCATCAGCCCTTAGCCCTTCTCCAAAAATAACATTATCTCCTTTATGAATTTCGATTGGAAAATCTGTGACAATTAAATTACTATCCTGATATAAAGTTAACTCCTCAGTCATCAAAACATCTCCTTCAGCATTTTTTAATCTAACGGAGTCTCTGGCTATAACTGTGTTTTTAGATTTAAGATAGGTTCCTTCCTTAGATGTTAATACAGCCTCAACATTTTCAGCAGCATCGAACATTTCTACTCGAACATAAACACTGGCTTCCAGATTTTCATTTTCGAATTGATTCATTTCACCTGAAGCTATTCGGTGAAGTAGCTTCCCTTTTTCAGTGTAATCGAAGGACCCGTTCTTTATAGTTTGTGAAGGAAGTATAGAGCCATCATTTGCAGACTCTATTTCTTCCATGGTGTTTTGACATGAAAAAAATATTCCGGCCATTATATAAATGACCGGAATAGATAAATAATTATATTTTTTCTTTTTCAATTAATCTGAAGTTCTAACTGTAGTGGTAACACCGCAGCAGTTATAAGAAGACCCGACTTCAACTCCTTGCTGAAATACAGTTCTTTTTACAGGCCAGCCTTTTCTTACTGAAGCCATACTCTTGTTCGCTTTTTCAGCTACTGAAGAGTCTACTCTTTTAGCCTTAGCATAATAATCATACGCTACCCAATACGAGCAAGCTCTTCCAAAATTTTCGTCATTGCAGTTACTGTTACTCCATGCATCTGCTAAGATTAAGTACCCATCACCACTATTAGGGTCGGCATCTAAAATCTGACGAGCATACATTTTAGCTTTTGATGTTTCTTTATTTAAGTTGGCTATTTGACCAGCTCTTTGTAAATAGCTCATCATTTCACCACACTCTTCAGTTTCACATCTAGTCGCAGCTAACTCTATCCAGGTCAACGATTCTTGGTACATCTCCCCTTTTAACAGGATTAACCCTATTGAGTATGCCGATTTAGCGGTACCGTCATCTGTCTCTGGAACCCATCTCGTGTATTCCTCGCTCTCTGTACATTCCTTTAAAGTTAAGATGGTTACTGCAGTCTTCATAGACTCAGCATCTCCCTCAACTACCAAGTTATCCTTCAATAGGCTCAATAAAGATTCACAATCTGACTCTACCTGAAGAAAAATCTTCAAGAGATTCTTTCTCACTTTTTCATAACTGGCTTTCTGTGCCGGCTTTTTAGCACGAATTATCCCTCCATCTACAAAATCACTTATTCTCACGAATTCTTTTAAAAGCTCTATTTTTTTATTCACCTTCATTAGAGAATCCTTAGACTCTACAGCCGAAGCATACTGCATGTAAATAGTGTAATAATAGCTTTGCAACGCAGAAGCAGCAGTTTTGTCTTTACCACTATCAATAGAAGGCTTTAAGTAAGTCTGTGCTTTTTCATACGCAGCAGGTCTGTATTTAAATAACTGCGTACCATACTTTCCTTGAATGTAAGCTGTTTTTTTAGGAAAATATTCTATTCTGGCGTCATACATATTCAATAGAGAATCTAAATACATCTGCTGCACAACAGAATCGCTTTTATTCTGCTTCATAAATGCAGAAAAATACTTGGCTCCTTCTGTGTATAATTTTTCACTAACACATGGAGGACAGATTCCTTTTACTTTCAACCAAGACTGGTAAGCTACATCTACACTCCCTTGCTCTCTATCTCCCTGCCAGATACCATAAGCTTCTCTACAGAGCGTTTTCTGGTCTTCTGTTTCTCCCCAACATGCATCATCTTGAGCATAACTAGAGGAAAGTAATATAGTGCTTAGTGCTAAAATCAAAATTTGTTTCATCTCTCTTGTTGTTTATCTGTATTTACTTTTTACAAACCACTTGTCGTTTTTGTGAGGCATGATACTAATACCTATGTATGAACTCAAAGAGGTCTCTTTTATTAAACCGTTGTCGGTAGAACCCCAAGTTCCAAAATCCATGCCTAAATTCAATCTGCTATAAGAATTGCTTCCTAAAAAAGGAATGGAAACACCGAGTGAAACACGTTTTTCTGTTAGGGCTTCATCACTAAATTTCAAGTACCCATTTCCATATCGAACTCCCACTTGATAAATAGTAGTCATGTACCAAGGGGTATTGGAGCTACCCACAGGTCTAGGTGTTAATAGCATTCCTAAAGAATATGAGTTAGCATTTCCATACCTCTCTATGCTACCTGTATCTTCTAACGAATTAGAATAGTTCTCCCAGTTTTGATTTTTCCATTCCATAGAAAGCTCTAACTGTCTTTCCTTTTCATTTACAAAGCTAAACACAAGCCCTGCCCTTAACTCAGCAGGAAGAATGATTTCACCATCAACCTCTCCTGAATAAGAGATTGTATCCTGGGCACTTAACTCATCCAAAGACGAGCTGTAATTTGCATTCTGAATTAAATTCTCAGAGGTAAACCCTATATTATTTTCAAGACTATAGCTCAAACCAGCGGTAACATCCCAATCTGAAGTTTTCACACTCTCTCCTATTCTGTACTCATGCTTAATTCGAAGATTCTTTTTAAATAAAGCTCCAAAGGTCAGACTACCATCACCCATGGAGACAGTTCTACTTTCTTTTCTATGATAAATCCCTGAAAGCTCATCATAAATAACATCTCTTCCATAATCCGCTGAACCAAATAACAGGTTTCCATTTACTCCTAAGGAAAGGTAAGAGTTTAGGTATTTAACCGTATCCACGTCTAATCCCTTAGCAGTCTTAACCACTGAATCCTTAAAGTAATTTTTCTTGTAAGAGGTCCCTAAGAAACCTTTGGTATACCCCCCGCTTCCAGAATATCTATACTCTGCAGACGTTCCATCAGGCAACACAACTGAATTCTCTGACAGTTCATATCCAACTGAACTAAAGGGAAAAACACCAAAAGCTGCTCCAAACCCTTTGCCTAAAGGAATACCAATGCTCATCTCGTTTATCTTAGAGAGAGAGTTCCGCTCACTTGCTTCAGCGTTTTCTAATTGAAAGTTCTTAACCGTAAAACCTGTTTGAAATACAGGCCTAGCTAAACTACTATAGCTGGCTGGGTTTGTGAAATTCACAGAAAAAGGCGTGCTTAATGCTACCATAGAACCCGATAGGCCGTGGCCATAACTTGGAGTTTGAGACTCCAACTCACCAAGACCAAATCGAGAATATGGTGAAATAGTGTTTAGCTGTGCCTCACTAACAAGAGCAGAACTAACAAAGATTAGAGTAAAAACTAATGACCTAATTATTATGTTTAAGTATTTCATACAGCCCCTTCAGGGTAAGTTTTGGGTTGGCAAAAATCGTCTTTTTTATCCCACCTACAAAATGGAATGCATCTCCTCCGGTAATGAGAACTTTTACTTCTCCGAAAGATTGTTCAGTTTCGTTTATAAACTGATGAATCTCTCCTAAAATTCCATAAAAAACACCAGACTTAAGACTGTCCTCTGTGCTTTTACCTGGAAAAGTCTTAAAGTCTAACATTTCGAAAGATGGCAACCTCGCTGAATAATCATTCATCGACTTAAGTCTCATACGCCAACCCGGGGTTATAGCCCCTCCGCAATAGACGGCTCCACCCGAAAGAACATCATAAGTAATACAAGTTCCTATGTCAATGACTAGCGAAGAAATACCAGGAAAAAGAACTGCTGCGGCACTCATGTTAGCTATTCGATCCAGCCCTAACGTCCCAGGTGTTTGGTAAGCCATCTCGAAAATCAGTTCACTTTTAGGGCTTAAGTAATGTACATTTCCTTTAGATTCTAAAAACCCTAGAACTAATTTAGTCTGCTCTTCTGAAGCAGTAGAGGATAAAATGATAGAGTCCAACCTGACCTTTTCCAACTCTTTTTCCAGGGTAATTAACGCCTCATGGTTAGGGATTGAATGTTTCTCTCCCAGAACATCTTGCGTTGCAAAGCAAAACTTCACATACGAGTTTCCGAGATCAACAATTAAATTTAATTTTTCCACTCTAAAGTTTTATAAAAGTGCTTGATGTCCGTTTCTATATATTCCAGCACAGGAGCTATAGAATCTGCATTAGGACTATGGTCAAAATAAAGAGCGCCTCTTAAAAAGTGAGAAACGCTATCTGTGGCAAAGAACTGCAAGGGAGACGCTACATTTCCCTTAAGCTCATAACTCAACCCATAAACACGAGTGCTATCTAGGCTATGATTAGAGGTGTTAATAGCAGTAGCCTTTAAGTTATGCTTGTAAGCATAATTATAGGCATCTTCTAAAAATGGTTGAATTTCTTTATTTTCTAGTGAAAAATAGGTGAAATGAACTTTAGCTTTATGCAGAGGAAACACCAGATTAAACTGATTAATGTTTTTGCGTTTTTGAATAATAGAAAACACAGGCTTTTCAAAAGAAAAAGGCAGCTCTGGACTTGTAGATTCGTATTTCTTTTCTGGCAAATCTATCCTGAAGTAACTTTTTGGCTTTGGTAAAAAATAATCATCATCACTGCAAGAAGTTATAAAAAGCAGCAGACATAAAAAACAGCTTACAGAAAATTTATTCCTCATTACCGATTATTATTTTTACTCTGTTAATCTTTCTTTTATCCGCAGCTTCAATAATGAACGTTAAATTATTGAACGAAATTTTTTCGCTTTTTAGAGGAATTTTTCCACATTGCTCAATAATAAAACCTGCCAAAGAATCTGAGTCTCCTTTAGCGTTTTCCATGTCATCTCCAGAGAGATCAGTAACACGATACAAATCGATTAACGAAATTTTACCTTCGAAAACAAACGTATTCTCATCCAACTTAGAGTACTGGAGGTCATCGTCATCAAACTCATCAGTAATATCTCCAACGATTTCTTCAATAATATCCTCTAATGTTACTACACCTGAAGTGCCTCCATATTCGTCTACTACTACGGACATATGAATTTTTTTTTCTTGGAACTCTCTTAATAAATCATCTATTTTTTTATTCTCAGGAACAAAAAACGGAACCCGAAGAAGCTTAGTCCATTCGAAATGTTTTCTATGAATATAAGGCAGTAAATCTTTTAGGTAAAGAACCCCTTTTATAGAGTCAAGCGTTTCGGAGTAAACAGGAATTCTACTGAAGCCTATTTTACTTACTATTTCGAGGACTTCATGGAATGAGGTTTCTATATCTATAGCCTGAATATCAACTCTAGAAGTCATTACCTGCTTAGCATCCTTAGTACCAAAATAGATTATACCTTCTAATATTTTTTGCTCCCCCTCGGTTCTGAAATCATCATTAGTAAGATCTAAGGCTTGACTCAGCTCACCAATACTGATACTATTTGCAGAAGAAGCGGACCTGCCGTCAATAAACTTGGTAAGGCCAATTAGCGGCCTACTAATGGGCGTGCAGATCCTAGATAAGAACACCATCGGCTTAGCCATAAAAGAAGCCAACCCCAAGTTGTTAGAAGTAGCGTAAACCTTAGGAATCACTTCCCCAAAAAGCACTAAAAGAAACGTAACAAACACCACTTGAACGAGTATCTGAAACACTGAATTAGAAGGTTCTGTAAAAAAAGGATCGACCACAAAGGAAGAAATGAGTATGATCGCTACGTTTATAAAGTTGTTTACTATTAAAATGGTAGCTAGAAGCTTTCGAGAAGCGGACTCCTTTTCGGGAAGCATCAATAAATTTAAAATAATGCCGTCTTCGGTTTTTTGACTGGATTTCAACTCTTCTATCTGAGAGGGCGTAATAGAAAAAAAGGCCACTTCTGAACCTGAAATTAAAGCGCTCGCTACTAAAAGAACTATCATAACGAGTGAAAACACCCAAAAGCTCAATTCACCCAAAACTTGCAAAAAAATAACAGAAAACAGACTATCGCCTAAAATGACAGGGTCCAAAATATAGTTTTTAAATTAACGACTAAAACGGGAGGGTATCATCCGGTGATGACTCCCCTTTAGTACTTGTTTCTTGCTCACTTGCCTGAGCCGGGGGCGTATTAGAACCTCCTTCTACAGGGGCCTTTCCAAGCATAGTAAAACTATCCGCTACTATTTCGGTTGTATATCTTTTAGTTCCGTCATTTCCATCCCAAGACCTTGTTCTAAGTTTTCCTTCCAGATAAATTTGAGAACCTTTTCTTAAGTATTTCTCAACTATTTCTACGAGCGGGCCCCAAACGGCAATACTATGCCACTCAGTATAAGTGGTTCTTTCTCCCGTGGTTTTATTCTTTCTCGTTTCACTTGTAGCCAAAGAAAAGTTTGCCACACGATTATTCTCGAATGACTTTATCTCTGGATCTTTCCCAATATTACCTATTAAAATTACTTTATTTACTCCTGCCATAATTTGAATATTTGGACAAAGTTATGATTCTAAAAAAACTATTCAGTTTAAATTTCAGGATTTTACATCTAATTTGAAGAAACCCGGACTATCAGAAATAAATTTTTCTATTAATCGATGAATAGGAAGTCCTAATAAATCTTCAAAGACTACAGTATTCCTCTTTAACAAAGAGGGGATTTCTTCAACTCTATACACAAAGAACTGAGCGTGAATTTTTCTGTGGGATAAAAGATGCTTATAACTAGCGGATACGTACTCTAAACTATTTACATCCAACCCCGCATCACTTACAAATAAACCTAAGTCATTTTTTGAATCCTCAGAAGAAGAGCCCACAAAACTAGGAAATTCATACAAATTCTGCCAAACTCCTTTCCCCACTCTTTTTCTTAAGACTGTTTCTTTACCCGTGATTAACACGAGAAATGACATATGCAACTCTATAACTTTAGTTTTCTTGACCTTAACAGGCAGATCCTTTACTCTTTTCGTTCGAAGAGCATCACATCTAGTATTTAGAGGGCATGGTTCGCAGTCCGGGTTTTTAGGAGTGCATTGCAACGCGCCAAATTCCATAATCCCTTGATTGTAGGTACTTACTTCAGTTGACGGCAACAACTCGGTACTGAGCTCTCTAAATATTTTCTCCCCTGGGGAAGTATTTATAGGTTCATCTACACCAAAAACTCTCGACAACACCCGAAACACATTCCCATCTAAAACTGCGACCTTCTCATCATAACAAAAACTAGCAACAGCAGCAGCTGTATACAATCCAACACCCTTAAGCTCAAGTAATCCCTTAAAATTCTTAGGGAATTCTCCATTTAGCTCTTTAGAGATGTGATTTGCTGTAAAATGGAGGTTTCTCGCACGAGAATAATAGCCTAAACCCTGCCATAACTTGAGAATTGTCTCTTCATTTGCCTCTGCTAGGTCATGAACTGTCTCAAACTCATTCACAAAACACAAATAATAACTTAGTCCTTGAGCCACCCTAGTTTGCTGAAGAATAATCTCTGAGAGCCATATTCTAAAAGGGTCTCGCGTGTTTCTCCAGGGTAAATCTCGTTTGTTTTGACTGTACCATTTTGATATAATATGACTAAACTCCTTATCCATTTAATTATTATTAGTTTTCCTGCTCATAAAAATCTTGAAAAGATGCTCAGTAATTCAACGCAGTAAGTATTTTTGTAATGTATTTTAAGTGAAATTAATAATTCAAAAGCACAAAATGACAAAAGCAGATATTGTAAATTCTATAGCGGACAAGTCCGGGATAGAAAAAGTGGACGTACTAAATGTAGTTGAAGCCTTCATGAGCACTGTAAGAGGTTCTTTAGAAAAAGGTGAGAACGTTTATCTAAGAGGTTTTGGAAGTTACATAGTGAAAACTAGAGCTGAAAAAACTGGAAGAAACATATTAAAGAACCAGGCTATAATTATACCTGCTCATAACATTCCAGCTTTTAAGCCCGCTAAGTCTTTCGTAGAAAGAGTTAAAACTAAAGTTCCAGTTAAATAGTGAACTCTAGAAATAAACAAATTGTATTAATAGCACTGTCAGTATTACTGGTGGTGCTGTTTTTATTTATGCCGGAGCAACCACTGGAAACCACGAAGAACATCAAAGCTAAAGCGACTAGCCAAGAGATAACGGAAGATTCACAAACATCTCCTGCATCAATGAAGGATAGGGTAGAAAAGGCTATTCAAGCTGTTCAAAGCGAAAATCCTATGAGCGGTATTCAAGATCTTCTAGCTATAGTCAAACAGGACTCTACACAACTAGATGCTCAGTATTATTTAGGCTTATTTTCTATTAAGACAGGACAATTTGAAAAAGCTGTAAATCGTTTTGAAAAAGTTATTACCTTTGTGGGCTCGAAAAAATACCCAGACGCTCGATATCAACTATCGGTGTGTTTGGAAGAATTAGGCAAGACAGAAGCTTCCTTAGAACAACTAGAGCTCTATTTGACTGAAATAGATCCTAGTGAAACTGACAAGAAAGAAGCCGTGAAGAAAGAAATTATTAGATTAAGAAATTAAAAGTATTTAGATATGCCAAGTGGTAAAAAAAGAAAGAGACATAAGATGTCAACTCACAAACGCAAAAAACGTTTGAGAAAAAACAGACACAAGCAAAAGAAATAAGATTCTCCTAGGAGAATCTTTTATCCTTTTCTTCTAATAAACACGTACTTGCCTTTTTTTATAGTAGACAATTTAGTCTAGGCTGCACAATTTTGTGCAGTTAAATTTAAAAAAGGAAACTTACACATGAGTGTAGAATTAATTATCAATGCCTCTGAAAAAGGCTCAGATATAGCAGTTCTTAGAGACAACAAGTTAATAGAACTGCACAAAGAGAATACCTCTAAAGAATACAAAGTAGGCGATATTTACCTGGGCAAGGTTAGGAAAGTTTTACCTAGTCTTAATGCTGCATTTGTAAATGTAGGATACGAGAAAGATGCTTTTCTTCATTACCATGACCTGGGGCCGCAGCACTCTTCTTTAAAGGACTATGTCAAAAAAACGCAAGCGAAGAAACTCACTAAGTCTGATTTGAAGGGTTTCAAATGTCTGCCAGACATTGACAAACACGGTAAAATTAAAGATCAACTCGCGAGTGGTCAACTGGCTTTAGTACAAGTTGTAAAGGAACCAATATCAACGAAAGGTCCTCGTCTGACATCAGAAATCACATTAGCTGGTCGTTTTGTCGTTTTAGTTCCCTTCTCCAACAAAATTTCGATTTCTACAAGAATCACTGATGAGGAGGATAGAAAAAGACTGAAGAATTTGATGCGTAGCATCAAACCAGCAAACTGTGGAATCATTCTTAGGACTGTTGCTCAAGGAAAAAAAGTTGCCGAATTACATACTGATTTGGCTGACTTAATTTCTAGATGGGAAACACTTTTTCAAAATCTTAAGAATGCGAAAGCAGCAGATAAGGTGTTAGGAGAGTTAGACAGAAGATCAACAGTTTTAAGAGACCTACTTACACCAGAACATGAAGCCATTCACATGAATGACAAAGACATGGCTGCCGAAGTAAAGGCTTATGTTAAATCTATTTCACCTGAAAAAGAAGGAATCGTTAAGCTCGTCAAGAGCACTGATCTTTTTGAGAAGTTCGGAATTCACAGACAAATAAAAGCAAGCTTCGGAAAACAAGTTATGCTTAAGTCTGGTGCTTATTTAATCGTAGAGCACACTGAGGCTATGCATGTGATCGACGTGAATAGTGGAAATAGAAAAGGCGGTATTAAAAGCCAGGAGGAGAATGCACTGACGACAAATCTTGAGTGCGCTGAAGAAATCGCTCGAATTCTTAAGCTAAGAGATATGGGTGGTATTATCTGCGTTGACTTTATAGATATGCAGAAGCGAGAAAATCAGAGGAAACTCCTAGATTCTTTCAAAGACTTCATGAAAGATGATAAAGCAAAGCATAATATACTTGCACCAAGTAGATTTGGAGTTGTTGAAATCACACGACAGAGAGTTCGTCCTGAAACAGCCATAACTACAACAGAGCTTTGTCCTTCATGTAAAGGGTCTGGTAAGATAGAAGCTTCTGTACTTATTACTGATACAGTAGAACGCTCGCTAACTACGTTGAAATCCGCAGGGAAAACGACCTCTCTTACTATGCTAGTTCATCCAATGCTAGAAGCTTATTTAAAAAGAGGCATGTTTAATAGCATTCTTAAAGGTTGGAGAAAGAAGTACGGATATAAAATCTCAATAGATTCTAGCACTACTCTGGAACTTTTAGAGGTCCGTTATTACGACCAAAACCAAGAAGAACTATTGTTAGATAGCTCCAACAAGCAAACCTAAATTTTTCCAAGGTAAATCGAAGAGCTCGCCAATAATTTGATTGGTGAGACAACCTTTAAAAAGATATACACCCTCTCTAAACCCTGGATCTACTTTTATCATTTTGTCTACGCCTCCTTCATTTCCCATTTCAATAAGAACAGGAGCAAAAATATTACTCAAGGCATAGCTGGCAGTTTTACTCACTCTCGATGCGATGTTAGGCACACAGTAGTGAATCACATCATGGTGCTTAAATGTGGGGTGGTCATGATTCGTTATTCTACTCGTTTCAAAAACACCTCCCTGATCGATACTCACATCTACCAAGACTGAACCTGACGGCATGTTCTCTACCATGGCCTCACTTACCACACAAGGAGTCCTCCCAAATGGAGCACTTAAGGCACCTATAGATACATCTGCATTTTTAAGAGCTTCTGCTAGAATTTTAGGCTGAATAGTGGACGTCCATAATCTATGGCCAACATCATTCTGTAACCTCCTTAATTTAAACAGGCTATTATCAAAAACTTTTACGCTGCATCCAAGACCTAAAGCAGCCTTAGAAGCATAAGCACCTACAGTACCAGCACCTATAATTACTACTTCTGTAGGATGAACTCCCGAGATACCTCCGAACATGAGCCCTTGTCCATTATTGGCATTACTCAAATATTCACTCGCTATTAGAACACTGGTGTTTCCCGCTATTTCTCCCATAGCTCTAACCACCGAATAAATGTCTTCGCTATCTTTTATATAGTCCCAAGCTATGGCAGTGACCTTCTTTTTCATCAACACCTCTAGGGATTCTTTAGGTTGTAAGGTCATCTGTAATGCGGAAAAGAGAAACTGATTCCCACTCATCATTTTTACTTCTTCTAAAGAAGGCGGAGCTACTTTAAAAATAATTTCAGATTGAAATATTTTCTCTCTTTCGTGTACAATTTGCGCTCCAGCTTCGCTGTAGTCAGTATCAGAAAAATGAGATTCCTGCCCAGCCGAAGCTTCCACTAAAACGACATGGCCATTGTTCACCAAAAGACCCACAGCTTCCGGAGTTAATGCTACCCTTTTTTCTTGGAAAGAGGTTTCTTTAGGAATAGATATAGTTAAATTATTCTTTCTTTTCTGAACTGCTAAGAGTTCTTCCTGAGGCATTAATTGGGCTTGTTCAGCCAAAGCTTTTATTCTTTTATTATCCCCCATAGCAGTGTTACTTATTATTAAGATTATATACCGGGAAGATACGAAATTCACAAAAATTCGAACACTCTAACTTCATTTTCTCTTGTAATCAAAATATTTTTTTCTTCTCCGTTAAAAAATGGCTTGGCTATGTTGGGCCACTCGATAAACACATAACACTCTTTATTAAGATATTCTTCAAAACCTAAATCATAAAGTTCCTCTGCTTCATTTACTCTGTATAGATCAAAGTGAAAAACGCTAGCTCCTTTTTCAGTTTCATATTCGTTCACTAATGAGAAAGTAGGACTAGAAATCGATTCTTCCACTCCTAGCTCTTGACATATACTTTTAATAAACGTAGTTTTTCCGGCACCCATATCACCACTCAGAAAGCAGGTTACAGGATCAGGGTTTAGGTTCAACCATTTTTTAGCCAACTTCTCTAGCTCCATAATTGAATTTACTTCAAAGTTCATTTATCTCGGGATTAACTTCACAAATGGAATCATCACCTCCTCCATGGAAATCCCTCCATGCTGGAAAGTGCTGTCATAATACTTGACGAAGTGATTCAGGTTATTCGGATAAACAAAGAAGTCATTTTTTAAAGCAAAAATATAGCTCGAGCTTATATTCTCTTTAGGAAGGTAAGCATCTTCAGGCTTAGGGATTTCGAACACTTCAGAGGCTTTATACTTTAAATTTCTACCTGTTTTATACCTTAAGTTACTATTTGTAGCTCTATCTCCTACTACTTTAACTGGATGATCTACTTGAATAGTTCCATGATCCGTAGTAATAATAAGCTTAGAGCCATTCTGTGCTATTTTTTTAAGAAGCTCTAAAAGTGGAGAGTGCTCAAACCAAGAAAGAGTTAAAGACCTATAAGCAGAAGAATCTCCAGCTAGTTCTTTAATCATATCCATTTCCGTTCTAGCGTGAGAAAGCATATCCACAAAGTTATAGACTACAACATTTAGTTTATTCTTCGTGAGCTCATTAAATCGCTCGTTAAGCTTCTTTCCATAATTTAGATTTAACACCTTATTATAACTAAATGGAATATTGAGGCCTAACCTCTGAAGATTTTTTTCTAGTAATTCTTTTTCATATTTATTTTTCCCACCTTCATCATTTTCACCAACCCAAAATTGCGGATACATCTTTTGAATTTCTGAAGGCATCAATCCAGAGAACAGGGCGTTTCTAGCATACTGAGTCGCTGTAGGCAAAATAGAAAAGAACATATCTTCCTCCTCTACTCTAAAGTATTCATTAATTGCAGGCTGAAGTGCCTTCCATTGATCAAACCTCAGGTTATCAATAACCACTAAAAATAGACTCTCCTCACTCTTTATAATTTCAGGCTGAATTCTATCTTTAAATAAAGTGTGGCTCATAGTAGGAGCTTCTACCTCCCCCTTTAGCCAGTCCAAATAATTATCCTTTATAAACCTCGAGAACTGAGTATTGGCTTCTTCTTTTTGCGTAGCAAATATTCCTTCGAGCGCTTCATCTTGAGTTCCATCTAGCTCTAAATCCCAATAAACCAACTTTTTATATAGCTCTTGCCAGTCCTCTGTATCCAGCCGGCCCATTAGCTGCATACTAATTTCTCTAAACTGTCTTTGATATCCTGAAGAGGCTTGTTCGTCTACTAATCTCTTTTCATCAAGGTTCTTTTTAAGAGCTAACAAAATCTGATTAGGGTTTACTGGCTTTATTAAATAATCAGAAATCTTAGAACCTATGGCCTCTTCCATTATGTGCTCTTCTTCACTCTTGGTAATCATAATCACAGGAAGGGTCGGATCTATTCCTTTTATAGATTGCAACGCCTCTAAACCCGATACACCAGGCATGTTTTCATCTAAGAATACAATATCAAAAAACTGCTCTTCCACCAGGTCTACTGCTTCATTACCGGAGTTAACTGTAGTCACTTTATACCCTCTCTTTTCTAAGAAAATAATGTGTGGTTTAAGCAGATCTATTTCATCATCTGCCCATAATATTTGTTTTTCCGCCATTAAAGTGAATTATTTTCGTTTCAGTATATAAAGAAGGTTCGAAAGTTAAACGACTTTAGCAGAATAAACGTACACTAAAAACTAGTTTTTTTTTGAGAGAACAAAAATTGAATAAAAAGAAAATCTTCAATGATCCTGTTTATGGGTTTATAACCCTAAAGGATGAGTTTATTATAGAGATTATAGATCATCCGTGGTTTCAAAGATTGAGAAGAATTTCTCAGCTTGGACTTTCACACTTAGTCTATCCTGGCGCTGTGCATAACAGATTCCATCATGCTATCGGAGCCATGAACTTAATGCAGGAAACTCTAGATAGTCTTAAGCAAAAAGGAGTAGGAATTAGTGATGAAGAAGAGCTAGGGGCCATTCTAGCCATACTTCTTCACGATGTGGGTCATGGGCCTTTTAGCCATGCTTTAGAACATAGTATAGTTAGTGATATTTCTCATGAAGAACTCACGCTGTTAATTATGCACCACTTAAACGAAGAGTTCGGTGGAAAACTGCATACTGCTATAGAAATATTCTCAGACACTTATAAAAAGAAATTTTTACATCAGCTCGTGAGCAGCCAGTTAGATATGGATAGGCTAGATTATTTATCCCGAGATAGTTTTTATAGTGGTGTATCTGAGGGAATAGTCGGTACCGAACGTATTATAAAAATGCTTGATGTTCAAGATGACCAAGTAGTGGTAGAAGAGAAAGGAATATACTCGATAGAAAAATACATCGTAGCCAGAAGGCTTATGTACTGGCAAGTGTATTTACATAAGACTGTTTTGAGTGCTGAGTTCATGCTGGTTAACATCCTTAAACGGGCTAAACAGTTAGCTCATGATGGAGTCGACCTTTTTGCTACACCCGTTCTAAGAGAATTTCTTTATTCCGAATATGACATGTCTATGATTCGGTCGGATAAAACTATCTTAGAAAAATTCTGTGAATTGGATGACTACGATGTTTTGGCTTGTATAAAAGTATGGAAAAATCATGAAGACAAGGTGCTCAGTCTACTTTCTAGCTCACTTCTGAATAGAAAATTATTTAAAATTAAACTTAGCAGTGAAAAGTGGCCAGAGGAACTCATTTCAAAAATGCAACATAGAATTTCTGAAAAATATGAGCTCTCTTTAGATGAGGCTTCATATTTCGTGATTCATGATATGGTGGACAATAAGGCGTATAGCCCTGCATCAGAAAACATTCTTATCAAGATGAAGGATGGCACAGTAACCGATTTAGCACTCGCCTCTGACCACCTGAATATCTCGGCTCTTTCTGACCCAGTACAGAAATGGTTTTTGGCAGAATATTTATAAAATTTAATTCTAATGCTCGTATTTAAATTTGGTGGTGCTTCTGTAAAAGATTCTAAATCTGTAACAAACGTAGCTAAAATACTTAGGGAGTATTCCTCTGAGAAGCTTCTCGTAGTAATAAGTGCTATGGGGAAAACCACTAATCTGCTAGAAAGCATATTAGCTACAGAATCTGAAGAGAAACGTTCTTCGCTCCTTCTACAGTTTAAAAACTTTCATCTCGACATAGCCAAATCCTTAAGTATAACAGATGATTTCAAAAACTTTATAGAGGAAAGAGTGCAACATATTACTGGCTTCTTAGAAGCCAATAAGGAGGAGTTCTTCCGCTATGATGAAATCGTTTCTCAAGGAGAGTTGGCGAGCACTTACCTGATTCATTTGTTTTTAATAAATGAAGGCTTCGAATCTCATTGGCTTGATGCTCGCGAAATTATAAAGACCCAAGAAGACCATAAAACCACTCAGGTAAACTGGGAGGAATCCTCAATACAAATCAAAAGCTCAAAGGCCTCTTCGAAAAACCAAAAACTAATAATTACTCAAGGCTTTATAGGTTCGAATAAAAAAAACGAAACAACAACTCTAGGAAGAGAGGGGTCTGATTTCAGTGCCGCTATCTTTGCTCATCTTCTGGATGCGGAGAGTGTCACCGTCTGGAAAGATGTTCCAGGAATGCTAAATGCCGACCCCAGAAAATTTCAGAACACAATAAAACTAAATCAAATCTCATACAGAGAAGCCATAGAACTGGCATATTATGGAGCTAGTGTGATCCATCCTAAAACCGTAAAACCTCTTCAA